>JYMV01027100.1_pt1 | contig 13336 bp, 18 predicted proteins | sample 338911 | NCBI WGS metagenome assembly JYMV01 (sample SAMN03354496, study PRJNA234377) | hydrothermal vent metagenome | biome: Deep sea; feature: Hydrothermal plumes at the Eastern Lau Spreading Center, Western Pacific Ocean; material: Seawater | place: Tonga | collected 2009 | depth 2000 m m | reverse complement strand
GGGCTGCCCAATCCGCCTGCACCCACAACCAATACTTTGGCACCCTTAATTTTTTTCTGCCCCTCAATTCCTACTTCAGGCAGGGATAGATGCCGACTGTAACGGATAAATTCATCGGGAGATAATTTGGGCGCACCGCCAGCGATGGATGGAATTATGCGCACATCAGCGCCATCTTTTACTTCTGCATCCATGCCGCCTTTTTGCCGGATATCTTCACCATCAATGAAAATATTAACAAAATTTCTCAGACCACCATTTTCTTCAACTAAGTGGTTTTTTATCTCCGGATAGGCCTGAAAAAGTTCACTTAAAACCTCTCCCACAGTACTGCTATTCACCTCTAATTTGGATTGTCCATCAGTAAATCGCCGTAGCGGAGAAGGGATTCTTAATTCACTTGACATTTATGCTTTCCTCCTTAATTATTTTAATGTTTTCTTCTATGAAAAATTTTCTGTCTCCATTTAATTGCCAGGAACGGTAACTCACAGCTTTTCCATTCTGCACCGATATGATAATATAACTGAATCCCGGCCAGGCATGGTCCCGGTCAAAATCTGAGGGCTTATCCGGATGATCCGGATGGGAATGGACAATACTGATAACGGATAGACCGCGATCATCAGCTTCATCTTCCGCTTTCTGATATGCCATAGGATCAATGAGAAAGCGCCGCTCCCGGTTTTCCTCTTTGGTGTTGGCTGCAGGGAGGTACTCCAGGCTAAAAGATTCATCCCCTTTGAAACTGCCCAAAATAAATCCGCAGCATTCATGAGGATAGTCTTCTTCTCCATGGGCTGAAAACTGATTTATAATTTCCTGCGTTAAATTTATTGCTGACATATTAACTCCATAGTCCGGCGCTGAAATAGCGGTCGCCGAAATCATTAAAAAGGGTTACAATTTTCCCGGATTCAATTTTTTCCATTAGCTTGGAACAGGCGGCTAAATAGGAACCGGAGGATTGCCCAACGAATAATCCATTTTTGGCTACTTTGTTACACCAGTGTTTGGCTTCGTCCGCGGTAACATAAATCCATTCATCTACAACCGACTCATCAAATATTTCAGGCACAATATCTTCTGGCGATCCTAAGGGTTTCAAGCCTTCAATACCCGGCCAGACTTCCGGACGAACCCCATGAATTTTAATATTGGGATAAACTTCCTTTAGTCGTCTGCCGATACCGGTTATTGCGCCGCCGGTACCCACGCCCCCCACAAAATACTGAAATTCCCCATCCATCTGGCTGAGGATTTCTTCTGCAGTCCCATGGTAGTGAGAGAGCCAGTTATTATCATTGGCATATTGATCACAGAGAAAATATTTATCGGGGTCGGCCTCTACTAATGTATGGACGTGCCTCAGGGCTTCATCATAGCCTTCACTGGGGTCGGTTTCAATAATATTGGTGCCATGGGCTATCATGCGTTGCTTCCTCTCCAGACTGGCATTCCCAGGAATGACTATCTCAACCTGGTAACCTAAAGCATTGCCAATCATTGAGTAGGCAATTCCGGCGTTTCCACTGGATGAATCAATAATGATTTTATCCTTGGTAAGTTCACCGGATTCTATGGCTTTGGTGAGCATCCGTTTAACCGGCCTGTCCTTTAATGAACCCCCAGGATTCATCCATTCGGCTTTGGCAAACAGGGAAAAGTTGGAATTAGGTGTAAGAAAACTCACATCCATTAGAGGTGTGTTCCCAATAAGATCCAGTAAACCGGTGTTAGTAATTGATTCTGTTTCCATTATACTATATTAAAATTACAATATATTTATAAAAAAACCCCTTCTACTTTATCGGCAAAAGGGGTTTTTAATATTAAGACTATTCAAACCTTAAGCTGGCAATTCACCTCCTCCGTGACAACAACAATAACTTCTTTTGCTGTCGATTTTCATCACCATTTGGTTTGAATATTCTTTTTTCACGAAAAGAAATATAAACAACCTCCTCTAATAGATACAAGAAATAATTGAAGTACCAAAAAGGAGTTTTTATTGATCTCTGAAATCTAACAAAACTTTCCCAAAGTTTTTCCGATTTTGAATATATTCATGAGCCTTATCTGCTTCAGTAAAGGGAAATATTTTGTCAATCACTGGCGAGAGTTTATCTTCCTGGACAAGTTGAGATAAAGCTATTACTGCCGTCTGAATTTTATCTTCAGCTCCTGCCAGTCTGCCCAGGTGATAGCCCATAATACTTTTGTTTTGGCTCATGAGATCCATAGGTCTGTATTTGGGCATGGAAAAAACTTCCTTCATTGTGGTAATAAAACTAAAGGATTTACCCTTAACAAAACTCTGGTCTCCATAAATAATGAGTTTTCCCATTTTGCTGAGACATTTATAACTGATTTTCCAATTTTTGCCACCCACGGGATCAATAATTAAATCTACTCCACGGTTTCCGGTAAATTCCATTACTTTATTGTAAACATCTTCAACATTATAATCAATGCAGTTTTGGACGCCCATTTCTTTTAGTTTGGAATGTTTCCATTGAGATGCTGTACCAATAATATTTCCTCCTACAGCTTGAGCCAGTTGAATGGCAGCCGTACCTACTCCGCCGCCGGCTCCGTGAATGAGAATGGTTTCACCTTTCCGGAAATTCCCCAAATCAAACATCATCATATAGGCTGTCACATAAACGAGAGGGAATGCCGCCCCCTCTTCTAGGCTGAACTTTTCAGGTAAAGGCATAACCAGTGTTTCATCGGTGCAGATATGGGTGGAATAACTATTGTATTTACAGAATAACATCACTTTATCGCCGGGTTTGTGGCGGGTGACATTTTTCCCCACAGACTCAACAATACCACATGCCTCGGCGCCTAAAGTTGTTGGCGGTTTTGGTGCTCCCGGGTACAAACGCATCCGTGCCATGATTTCCGAAAAGTTAATACCAGTAAAATGATTACGTACTAAAACCTCACCTTCACGCGGATTTGGATTGCGTTTCTCCCGTACTTGTAAAACACTGGGTGCACCGTATTTTGTAATTATTACTTCTTTCATATTTTTTTATTTATCTCATTTTGTGTTATAAGTGTATTTCAATAGCAATTGATTAAAAATAATATTGGAAAAACCCCTTTACCCATAAAATCATATCATCAAAAGAGCCGTCAAATATAAAATACTGAATGAGAGCAATAATAAGGAATATATCAATAAGAATGAGTCCTTTTTTGAAATACCATTCCTTGAAGATTGCTTTATCGAAAAATGAACTATTTTGGTTTTCCATTTTTATTTTCCAATTAATTCTAAAAATTCATCTTCTGAATATATGGAGATATTCAACTCCTCCGCTTTCATTAATTTGGACCCTGCTCCTGGTCCAGCTACTAGATAATCAGTTTTACTGCTGACGGACCCGCTGGCTCTGGCGCCCAATTTTTCAACCATGGATTGGGCATCCTTCCGGCTGAATTTTTCCAAACTTCCGGTGAAAACAAATGTCTTTCCTGTAAATTCAGATTCCTGAATTTGCTCGACAGCCTCAAATTGAATTCCCGCCTTCAAACATGCTTTAATTACCTTTTTGTTGGTATCGTCCTGGAAAAAGTTGACAATGGATTCTGCCATTATACCACCGATTTCATGAATGGCTGTTAACGCTTCTATCTCAGCATCCATTAGATTTTCAAGGTTCCCGCTAAACGATTTTTCCAATACCTTTGCAGCATGCTCTCCAACATTTCGAATTCCCAGGGCATGGATAAATCTTGCCATGGATGATTTTTTTGAAGCAGTAATTGCATCCATTATATTTTGAGCAGATTTTTCTGCCATGCGTTCCAATTCGGATAACTGATCCAGACTCAGGGAGTAAATATCGGCTACATTTTTCATCAATTTCTTCTCTACCAGTTGATCTACCAATTTGGTACCGAATCCGTCAATGTCCATGCAGCCTTTGGATACAAAATGGTCGATTCGGCCCTTTACCTGGGCGGAGCATTCCATATTCTGGCAGCGGGCCACAACTTCCCCTTCTGGTCGGAATACCTCATGGCTGCACACCGGGCAATTATTCGGTAGAGTAAATGGCAGGGATCCTTTTTGACGCTTTTCCAAAATAACTTTCACCACTTCCGGAATCACATCTCCAGCTCGTTGAATGAGAACCGTATCCCCAATGCGTACATCCTTGCGGTCAATTTCATCCTGATTATGGAGGGTGGCATTGGATACTACCACTCCGCCAACGGAGACTGGTTCCAATTTTGCAACGGGTGTTACCGCTCCAGTACGACCCAGACTAACCTCGATATTCAAAATTTTAGTAGTAACTTGCTGGGATTTCAATTTTCCGGCTATGGCCCAGCGGGGTGAACGGCTGCGGACTCCCAATTCATCCTGATGGGCAAATGAATTCACCTTGAAAACCACTCCGTCAATATCATATTCCAATTCAGTTCTGAATTTTTCCGCTTTTTCATAATATCCCAATAGAAAATCCACCCCCTTACCAAATTCAATTTTGGGATTTACCGGAAGACCCCATTTAGGAAAAGTTTCTAATAATTCTTTTTGACTGGAATATGTTGCGCCCTCAATTAAACCAGGAGCATAACAGTAAATTCTGAGTGGACGTTGTGCAGTAATAGATGAGTCAAGCTGGCGGAGACTTCCTGCAGCACAGTTTCGGGGGTTTGCAAAGGCTTGTTCTCCTTTTTCCAATCGGTGTTCATTCATTTTTTTGAAATCAGAATGAGTAATAAACACCTCGCCGCGGACTTCTAGAATTTTAGGGATGGGTGCATTTTTCAATAATGATAACGGAATTGCCCGAATCGTCTTTAAGTTCTGGGTGATATCTTCCCCTATAGTTCCATCCCCTCGGGTTGAACCATGTATAAATATCCCATCATCAAACACCAACTCAACTGCCAATCCATCTAACTTGGGTTCTGCTGCATATTCAATCTCAGAATCAACGCCTAACCCTTTTTTTACCTGATTATCAAATTCGATTAGTTCATCTTCATTCATAGCATTTGCCAGGGAGAGCATAGGTAATCTATGAGCTAACGATTGAAATTCTGAAAGAGGAGCTGCCCCAATTCTTTGCGTTGGAGAATCAGGGGTAATGAGTTTTGGATTTTCCATTTCCAACTTTTCCAGTTTACGCATGAGTTGATCATATTCGGCATCAGAAACTACCGGACTATCCTGTACATAATAGTGAGTATTATGTTGATTTATCTCCTCACGGAGAAGCTGGATTTGACGAAGGATGTCCATCATGGAAAATTAGGGTAATCCGTCTATTTTGACCTACAAATAAACTATATTTTATTGCTGAAATATTGGATGAATAGATATCTGGAATGATGGAAAATGGTCTTAAAAAATAATTGGGATTCCAATAGGAGATTTAATAAAAATTAGTACCTATGAATTTCATTATTTTATTATCAATAACTACTTTAATAAACTGTCAAACTATGGATATAAATATTTTAAACTCATTTCTGTTTCACCCCCGCATGGCTTCTCAGCAAATAGGGGCCAATGATCACCTTATTGAAGTTGAGGAAGGTATCAAGGTGGGAGTCAGATTTCACTTGATTAACACCTCTGCCCCCAATGTTTTATTTTTTCACGGAAATGGAGAAATTGGTCCGGAGTATGATGACATTGCTGCAGTATATAATCAAAGGGGATTCAACTTTATCATTGCGGACTTTCGGGGATATGGTTTCTCAAATGGTACCCCCACTGCTGAAAACACAATGAGAGATGCACATATCATATTGGATTCTGTACAAAAGTATATTAAAGAAAATAAATATTTGGGTTCCTTAATTCTAATGGGTAGATCATTGGGATCGGTATCCGTTTTAGAACTTGCTAAACGGTTTCCTGATGATTTCAGTGGATTAATTATTGAAAGTGGTTTTGCAGATGAGGAGCCCCTTTTCAAGTTGATTGGAATAACAGCTGAACAGGCAGGATTCTCTAAAGAAGATGGATTTTTAAATGGGGAAAAGATAAAAAAATATACAGGACCACTTCTTGTTATTCATGCAGAGCAGGATCATATAATTCCCTTTAGGCAGGGTGAAGAATTATTGAATTTATGTCCTTCTGATAATAAAAAACTGTTACCAATTCCCAACGCCAATCACAATAATATTTTAGGTGTTAGTTTTCAGAAATATTTTGAGGAGATTACTCGGTTTATTAATGCATTAAAAAAAGGATGACATCTAAAGATATCATCCTTTTCAATTGGTATTAAATCTTGAATTTACTTCGATTTACGAAGTGGTTTTTTACCTTTTTCCCGTTTTTCCATATTTGGTTTGATAGCAGGTTTTGTCTTTTTTCTGCTTTCGCCATATTTTATAAAAAGTGCTTCCCGCTTTTCACCAAATTCATTTTTCATAGATTTTATTTCTATTCGCCGTTCATCTTTTAATGTTTCAATTTTCTTATCAAATGAATTCCTTATTCGTTGTTTTTCTACATCAAATTCTATTGCCAAATTTTCCAACTCTACACGAAGGGCTTCATTGGTAATGTTTGGGTTAATACGCATAAATTTATCTTTACCTATTGATTTGTCCTCAGCAATAATGAGAGAAGCCAATAATAGAAAACTGCTGAATAGTATGGTTAATTTGGTTAGTTTCATCGATTTATCCTCCATTTACATTAGTTTTTATGAGGGAATAATATAACTCCCTCTCTATAATACCTCCAAAGTGTAAAGATGTGCCTTGTTCCCGATTTTTTTCAGTCATTTTGTGTTGATTGTGGATATTTGCTATTATGGCAGACAACCCATTAATCCAATATTCGGATATTCCCCAAAAGATTTTGGGGAGCATTATTATTATTTCGGTGTTTAAGTTTTTATATTGTGGAAACAAATTAGAGAAAAAATGAAAAGCATTCTTAAATTACAGATTATGGTTCAAAACAAATATTTGCATTATAGCGTCGCTTTTTTCCTATTAATTGGTTCATTTAGCTGGTCTCAGTTTATAGAAGTGAATGCAGAGTTAGATTTGCGCAGACTGAGCGAAGGTGACCGGCAATTATTTACAACTTTAGCAGAAGATATTGAAAACTATTTATTAAACACTCAATTTTCTGCAGATGCCAATGATTTGGAAGTGGTAATCGATATTCGCCTGGTTTTAGAATCCGTTTCTCGGGGCGGCAGTCAAACAAGTATCAATGCCCAGGCAATATTCAGCAATAAACTGGATCAATATTTTTATGCGAAGGGTATTCAATTCCCCTATTCCCAAGGGCGAAAAATGTATTACACTACTGCTTTCGATCCTTTAGCTTCCTTTCTGGATTATTATGCGTTTATGTTTATTGCCACTGAATTGGATACGTGGAAATATATGGGGGGAACTACATTTTTTAACAGAGCAATAGAGCTTTCCGATTTGGGAAAAGATTCTGACTGGTCAGTTGGTTGGGACGACCGTTGGAAAAAATCCCGCAAGATTAAAAGCAACCAATATCTCCGGAGTATGCGATTCAACTATTTTACAGCTCTTGATGCTCTCGGTGCAGAAGAAGTTGATATAACAATTGTTAAAAATGCCATGAGTACCTTTCATGAAGATTTACTTACTTTAGATAAAAAATTGGGGAGCAATAAGGAGACCCTTCACTTTTTAAAAGCATATCATGAAAGTATTGCTGAACTCTTGTCGGCGCTCAACCTTAAGGATACCCTGGAATTATTACTGCTTTATGATCATGACAATAAAAAAGTGTACGAATCCTATTTGAAAAATTGATCCGCGCGCGCTTCTTCCCTTTATATATTTTCCCAATACTGTTAGTTATTTCCTTCTATCTCAGAGCAGGAGAAAAATCTTCTAAGGACATACAAAAAGATATTGATTCCCGGAAAACGGAGCTTCAGTCCCTACGGAATGAAATTAAGGATATTGAAGAACGATTACATCTGAAAAATAAAGAAGCTATTTCCAGTACGGAGATTCTCCTGAATTTGGAAAACAAAATATCCCTCACCGAAAAGTTGATTCGATCCCTCGATAAAGAAGAACGCTATATAAATGGACTTATTCAAACTACTGAAAAACAAATCCGTGAAATGGAAACGCTATTAACAAAGTTGAAAAATCAACTCACTCAGCGCCTGCAGTATTTATATGTTCATGGCCGTCCCACTATATTGGAAACGGTACTTTTGGCTGATGATTGGAATAATGCGATATATCGAATTAAATATTTAGATGTCTTGGCTGAATATGAGAAAATACTTCGTCAGGAAATGAAACAAACTTTGGCGGAATTGGCAGATGAGAAAATTAAATTAGTAATTGAACGAAACCGAAAAACCAGCCTTCTGAATGAAAAAAGGAAGGAAGGATCTAATTTAGAACGGGATAAAAAAGAACGGAAAAATATTTTGGCGAATATCAAGAGGGATAAAGGTAAATTGGAAAAATCCCGTTCTGTGAAATCTCAGGTAATTTCAGAAATGGAAGCGCTCATTAAAACACTCTATTCTGATAAAGAATCCATGAAAAAACGGGAAGCAGAACTGGCCCGAATTAGAGCAGAACAAAACCGAGCTACCACTGGGAACTTTGCCAAAATGAAAGGCAGACTGCCGTGGCCTGTTCAAGGGAAAATTATTGGAAAATTCGGGACTATTAGAAATCCAGATACCGGCGTAGTTATTGAAAATGTGGGAATTGATATTCAAGCCAAAAGCGGTACTCCTGTAATGTCAGTGTTAGATGGTGTTGTCAGTACAATTACCTATATTCGCGGACATGGCAATATTATTATTATCGATCATGGAGGTGGATTCAGCACGGTGTATGCTCAAATTGATAATATTACGGTACATGAAAATGAATATGTACAAAAGGGTGGCACCATTGCTACGGTTGTGAAGGCAGGAAATAATACTCCTGAAAAACTCCATTTTGAAGTATGGGGAAATCAGCAAAAATTAAACCCACAAATTTGGCTCACTCATTAATGATTAGCTCCGATTTACTCATTAACAATAAAAACTGGAAGCGATTGAGTCGTTCCTGGAATTCAGGCAAACTGCCCCATGCACTTTTGTTTCATGGACCGGAAGGCACTGGAAAAGAGGGTCATGCCCTGGAGTTGGCAGCTCTTCTAAATTGTACTACAATTACTAATGACGAACCTTGCGGAAACTGTCCCTCCTGCAAAAAAACAAAGTCCTTTCAACATGGAAATGTAAAAATAATTATGCCTCTTCCTCGGGGAAAAATAAAATCCAGTGATGATTCAGTGGAAAAAGCATTCTCAGATTCCAGCTTGAAGGAATATTGGGATTTGCTGAAGCAAAAGAAAGATGACCCCTATTTCCCCATTCGGTTGACTGGTGCAAATACAATCTTGATCAATTCTATCCGAGATTTGAAACATGATTTGGCTTTAAGCACTATTAATAATGAATGGAGGATAATCCTCATCTTTCAAGCAGAAAAACTCTGCATTCCCAGTCCCGAAGCCGCTCATTCCTTATTGAAGGTATTGGAAGAACCCCCAGAAAAAACGCTGTTTATTTTGGTGTCTTCCCAGCCTGGCGCTATTTTGGACACTATTCGTTCCCGTTGCCAAAGTCTTTATTTCCCTCCCATTTCAGTACAAATACTCCAAGATAAACTGATACAAACCGGCGCAGATCCAGTTCAGGCAGCGGTAATGGTACGAATATCCGGCGGCAATGTAAGGCTCAGCCAGGAATTAATAGAAAATTCCATATCTCCTTTTGAATGCCTGTTTCAGCAGCGATCCCTCAATTTGGAATAAATGTATTGATACTACTGCTCGATTGAAAACAAAAGACATCAATCAAATGGAGCAACTATTCCGCTGTGCTGTGCTATTTTTCAGAGATCTGCTTTACTATTCTGCCACTGGAACTGATGATGAGATAATCTATAAAAATAAAATGAACAAAATTGATAAACTGACGAAGTCGTATAGCGAAGCAGATTGGCACTCCTGTATTCAACATATTGAAAATACGCAGAATTATATTTCACGAAATGGATATCTCCCCCTTCAAATTATTTGTATGATTTTAGATATTCAAAAATCCCTCAGGGGTGAAATTTATGAGCCCTTTCGTTTAAGTGACTGGACACCAGTTTAGTAGTGATTTAAGATGGAAGATTTAAGATTCTTGTAGCAATCTTATCTAGTTTTATCAGGACAAAAATGAAAATATTTACAATTTTTCTATCTTCTATCTTAAATTTTCAATTACTCGACTCTCCGGGAAATACTACCGACACTCTCACCATTCACTCTATCACCTTTTCCACCGCAAGTCCCGAAGGTTGGAATGCCCACTATAAAACCATCGCCCCCTTCCCTGATACAGATGATCAAGCGGTGGATTTAAACTTTAATATTTAGGAAAAATAATAGGAGAATCTATCAATGCAGTTTAAATCTAAAACTATCCTAGAGTATATTTCACAACTAACGGAAGACCGGAAAGAACCTATTTCAAAACTGCGGAATATAATAAACCAAAATATAGACAGGGGATTTTCAGAAGAAATTAATTATGGTATGATTGGCTGGGTGGTACCCCATTCCCTTTATCCAGAGGGGTATCATTGCGACCCGAAGTTGCCCCTGCCCTTTATGAGCATCGCCTCCCAAAAACATTTTATTGCAGTTTACCACATGGGTGTCTATGCCAGCCCAAAACTTCTGGAATGGTTTATCAGTGAATACCCTAAACACTGCTCCACTAAACTGGATATGGGTAAATCGTGTATTCGCTTCAAAAAAATTGAAAATATCCCCTATAATCTCATCGGAGAACTGGTTACTAAAATGTCTGCAAATGATTGGATTATGTTATATGAGTCTAATGTGAAAGATGCGCGCAAACGAAAGAAATAACTTTCTGGTGAAATATCCGTCAGACGGGTAGCACGCTAAATTCAAAGACCCGTCAGAAGGTTAAGCAATCGAACAGTCAGTTAGAATATATTGGTTTTTGGGAGAAGCCTTTTCCTCTCCTGCCAGGCTGAGAGTTTGAACTGTTCCTGGCAATTGTAAGTGTTTATTTTCTTACAGTGAATCTGGATTGGTGGTGAAGGCTTTCTCCAAAGTCTGTTTAAGCTGCTCTTCTGTTTGGTTGCCCTGTTTCACAATATCTTGTATGATTGCAGTACCAGAGGATTTATCCCCCAGGGTTGCCGGCTGCGGGGATGCAGATTTATCCTGGATGAGGTAGAAAAATAGAACCATTCCAATAGATACTATAATAATTATTAATTCCCTGTTCACAATTATATCTCCTTAGATGTCATTAACCTTGATTTGTTTTCCTGTTTGGTACTGTAATATACCAAGATTAAAGTTATAAAAACAAAAAACCACCGGTATCTGGAGGGTTTTGCTGGCGAATCAATTCATAAGAGACCCCATTATTGCCAACAACGAACCCAAAAATAAAAAACTCAGTACGATACTGATTCCAATCATAATTAAGGTTGCCTTGGCCCAATTCGCTTTACTTGGCTGGGTATTACTGCCAAAACCCCATACAAATAACATAATAAATCCAACAATTGGAATGGCAATAATAATAATTGTTATTACCCATTCGCCTACAGATATTGGCGTATACTGTGGCAAATCATTTACAGGATTTGATTGAATGGTTTCATTTTCCATCTTTTATCTCCTTATTCTGTTTTTCGGTGAATCATAGGGGATTAATAAATATTATTTGTTGTCTTACCTCCATTGCAGATAGTCAAATTTTGATACTCATTATCAATTTGAAAGGATAAATCTAATATTCTATCTTCATAATCCTGTAATATTTCATCTGAAGCATCATTGGCATATTTTAGTTGTTCATATTCTAAAACTAACTTTTTATTTTCTTCCTGTAAATCATTATATCTATAAATAATTGACTTGCATTTACCATCAATAATAAAAATATCAATTAATACAGATGAAACATTTGAAATTGCATTATTTCCACACCCAACAATAAGTAATGCTATAATCAGTAGTTTCTTCAGGGGGTTAGTTAGAAGGTTATGGTTTTGAAAATGCATGTATATGAGGATTCCTATTCCAAACATTTGCCAATCTTTTTTTATAAGTATTTTCAGGATTTTCTATATGATTATAAACTGCCCCAGTTTCGGTGTCAAGCAAATAAAAATACTCGTATTTATTTCCAGAGATTGCTTGATATCTACCATGCTTACTTGCTTCTACTATAACCTTTCCATCTACATTCCATTCTGTTGTTTCTTCAGGGTCTACCCACATATTTCCTGTTGCAGTATTTTTTGTCTGCCCCATAATCAGAAACAAACAGGCACAGCTTAAGAATCCTATTACATAACTTTTAATATCTTTCATTTTAATCTCCTTATTGATACTATAATTTACTACAAGAGTTGGAGAATCGTAGTTAATGTTTTGTGGAGGAGAGTGGTAAATAAACATCTCCAGTTATGGGGTAGATGGAGGTTTTAGAGGGGGTAGAGGGATAGGAGTTAGTTTGGTTTGGGTATCGGCTCACCCTGCAAAGTTCAGATAATAACTACTAGAAACAAAAGAGCCCCTCCTCCTCCGAGGGGGGCTCTTTATAACAAATAAGGAGATATTTGAGAATAAGACGGTGATGAATTAACATCGTTTGCCTTACATTATAACTTATAGCATTTCAATCCTTTTGAATTGTGATGAGTGTCAATATAGTAATTAAATAAAAAGCCCCCTGAATCTCAGAGGGCTTTGACATATATATTAGACATTTGTTTACCCTAACGTTTGCCTATGTAATATTACGTCTGTTAAGGATATTAATTCTTGACGAGGGTCAATATTTTTCCATATTCACACCCAACAATAAGTAATAATATAATTAGCCTGCGAATCATAGGGGGTTAGTTATTTAATTGGAAGTTTAGGATTTATTATAGATTCCTTTCTAATAAGAATATCTTTAAACATTGCCCAATCACCTATAAAACTATATAGTGGATAGATAAAAGTTGCAGGTCGATTCTTTTCAAAGAAGAAATGTCCAACCCAGGCAAATCCATAACCACATATAGGTGCGATAAATAAAGCTTTAATGTTAGTAAATGAGACAAAAATGATCCCAATAACACATAAAGTACCAATAAAATGAAGTCCTCTACATATAGGATTCATATGCTCTGATAGATAAAAGGGATAGAATTGTTTAAAAGATTTATACTGTTTATCCATTTATATGTCCTTGATTAGATATGTAAACTTAATATGGTTTGCTGATAAATAAAAAAG
>JYMV01037098.1_pt1 | contig 13341 bp, 9 predicted proteins | sample 338911 | NCBI WGS metagenome assembly JYMV01 (sample SAMN03354496, study PRJNA234377) | hydrothermal vent metagenome | biome: Deep sea; feature: Hydrothermal plumes at the Eastern Lau Spreading Center, Western Pacific Ocean; material: Seawater | place: Tonga | collected 2009 | depth 2000 m m | reverse complement strand
AATCACGCCTTATAATTAAACTTTTTATAGGTTCAATATCTTTATCAAGCCGTAAAATAGACTTGCGAGTAATTAATTTTAACGCGTGTTCCATTTCATCAATTTGATTTTGATTGATTTGATGGGGCGTTAAGCGATTTATGGCATCTCTTTTAAAGGAGGGTGTCCACGCGGTGAGCGCAATATCAAATTCTAATTTATCGTGAAGACTTGGATTGTTCAGTAGAATTTCCAAATAGGCATCGACAAACTTTTCCGCTGTTTTTTCAGATAACTCTGCAGGGATAAAAGAATTCAAGCTCGCTCTTATATCAACATAAGGCTGTCCACAAAAACAAACAATCAAAGGGTTTGGTCTTACGTCTCGGTAGCCAAACTCTGTTCTTTGTTTCGCCCAAACCTCGTCAGTGATCAACCATCGATACAGACTGATTGCAAGAGGGGAAGGCCGGATTCCAATAATTTCTGCAGGATTCCAGTCTGGCATGTTTCCAAAAAAAGTTTTGGTACCAAGAACAAAAGGAGTTTTGGTTTGAAATCTTTGAAAATCTTGCGACGAGTTTAAAATTGAAGCGTCAAAAACACTCTTGTCAGTTTCAAAATTACTATGATTCACAGCAATTGGTCGAACCTGAAAAATATGAACAATCCCAGATTTGTCGACAGCGAACTCAACATCTAGCTTGTGAAATCCCAATAATCTTTCGAGTTCTTGAATCGCATCTAAAACCGGAAGGAGTTTCTTATCAATAGTTTTTAAATAGTGGTCACTTTCTCTTTTAACAAGAACGGTCCTAATGTCAGCTTCCGTTCCTAATGTTATAGATTCTGTGGAGGTCGTTTTGTCGTCAAAATTAATCCTATAGTATGGGGCACCTGTTTCTAAAATGCAGGTAAACACTACTCCGGAAAAAGCTACATCTTTAATAAATTTTTGTATTAAAATCTGATCTTGCTTTTCCGAACATAAATCACCGTATGAAGCAATTACACAGTCTACAGCTTCGGTAATCGCAACATTCGAATTTCCGTCAATATTAATTACTCTATTAAACCATCCTGCTTTAGAAGCATTCCATGTATCTTCTTCCTTGCCACTGCTTCTAACGACTAACTTGGTGTCTAAAAATTTTTTTTTAATTATGGAAATAATTTCCTTTCGTTTTGTCTTCCATTCTAAAGTTGTAAAGCATACTTGATCACCAATATAACAATTTGTTACCAAAGGTGCTAAACGGGCAAGAGTTTCTGCTTTAGTTCCTAAGAGAAACCTGGTTATATCATGAGGGGAATTAAATTCGGTCCACTCTCCCTTCACATCCAATACTTTTATTTGATAGCCTTGATGGAAAAGGTAGTCGATTAGATCTAATAGCGATGATCCAACTTTGTATTCTTCTAGACTGCTAACAAATTCTGCAACCGATGGGCTTAACTTAATGACGCCTGTAAACTCTACTTTAGTCGAATCTAAAAACTTATTTGAAGTTTGTTCGCAATATTGCCTGTCAACCAATAAAAGAGTTTCCGCTATTAATAAGTCTTCTTTTTCCCGGCTGTTATATCGAAGTTCCCAATGCGAATCGCATAAAATTGTGACATCAGCTTCACTTCTGGTAACTTGGGCGATAGTTTCTTTTCTAAAAATAGTATCTGCGTATGTTATGAGAGTAGGAACTTTCCTAAGTTTAGCTTGAGAAAGCGTATAGAGAATTGGTTTTATATTCCAGTCCGGAACTACCGTATAATGAAGGTTTGGATAGCGTTCTATTATTTTTTCAATCTGATATCCACCTAAGAAATATATTTTCTTTAGGTCTATTGATTCAAGACTGTGTAGTTGCCAGTCCAGCGCACAAGAATTTAAATCTATTTCTTTAAGAGCAGCTGGGTTCCCCCCGGAAATGGGTTTCCCTGCACCAAGAAAAAACACATCTGTAGTAGTCATATTTATTATTCAAAAAAAAACAGCAATTTTGAAGTCTTTATTCTAGCTAATTGTTTAAGTGTTGGCTAATTGTGTTATAAAGTATTTACAATTAGCTAATTCGAATTCAATCCTAAAATATATATTTTTTTACAACTCTAATTATAAGAAAAATGATGAAAATTGCCCTAGCCAAAGTCCATGACACAACTAAAGAAGTTGGTTTGGTAAGCGTCCAATATCCGGTCAATGTTTCCTATTTGGCTCATGTTTGTCTAGATCTGGGATGCCAGACTGAAGTTTGGGACTTTTGTGTAGAACCTTGTAATAAGGACTATATTAAACAAAAGATTGAAAGATTCAAGCCGGAAATCATAGGGTTGTCTTGCGTTACCCCTGTTATTAACAACGGTCACCAGATTGTAAATGGGTTAAAGAAATTGATGAATCGATACTTATCCTCATTGGAGGGGTTCACGTCACCTGTCTCCCAAATGAAACAATAGAAGAATTCCCCTATTTTGATCTTGGGATACTTCGCGAAGCGGAAGATATACTACCGGATATCATTTTGGCCCATAAAAACCAAAAAAGTCTTGCATGAATTCCTGGTACCATCTTTAGGGAGAATGGGAACATAGTTTGCGCACCCCCTAGAGAACTGCCTGATGTGAATTTAATTCCATACCCCAATAGAAACCTTATTTACCATAAACAAACAACGTGCCATAGAAATTGTTCAAGACCTTCCCGGCTTGGGAATTCAGGGTTATGATATTTGCGCCCATGTTAATACTGTAGATTTTCGAATGCTGGAGTCATTTGCAAAATCCGGATGTACTAAAATCAGTTTTGGGGTTGAATCCGGATCTGATAGAGTTTTAAAAAGAATTGGAAAAAATGCTACTCAGAAAAGCATCCGAAAAGCATTTCAACTAGCCAGAAGAGCCAAAATACCAATCGTAGAAGCCACATTTATTTTAGGTGCAGACCTTCATGAAACAGAAGAAGATATTGAAGCCACTGAAAAACTGATTAAAGAAATCCGACCAGATATTGTAGGCGTTGGAATCATAACCCCTTATCCAGGGACCCCGCAATTTGAGGAGATTAGACAGTTTTTCGATATAGAAAACATTCCCTAGGATGTTTATAATATCTTTACTGGTTCACCCCCACCGTGGAGAATAAAAAACTTTAGTTCAAAAGAGTTAGTCTACATAAGAGACCATATCCTAAAATCATATTATTGGAATCCAAGGTATATATTGAATCGTATTTTCAAAATTCGTTCACTTTCAGAGCTTAATTATTGGGCGGATATGGCCAAGTCCTTCTACCGATTCATCATCAAACCTGCGACTTCTCGTTCAGAAGCATGATTATCATCAACTTTGCTCAGATTTAATTGGATTACCACCCTAAATTTTAAAATATTTTCAAAAAAATTTAGTAGTCTTCTCCTAAAAATAATTCGATAAATTTATGTTTCGCCTTCGTGGATCCAGTGCAATGAAAAAAATGGCTTTTATTGTTTTTTTGCCAATTGTTCAGATAATCTGCATTAGGTACTTTGCTCCGACCCTAGAACTAGTTCCTACATTGTAAACATTTTTCTTGATCAGCGACTTATAATCAATGGATGTCTCTGCCGACAAAAGATCATAAACAGATTGGCTTAAGTCATCTAACTTTTCTAAAGTCTGTATTCTTCCAATTTTTTCACGAATCCAAACTTCAAAAGGCTCAATATGAATAGCTTCATATTCCTGATTGTTCACTTTTCTTGGAACATCAATAAACAGTACTGGTTTTTCCAACCCAAATGCATAATCTAATGCAGCACCCGACCAATCACTAATCATAAGGTCAGACTGGTAGAGTGACTTTTGGCTTGCAACATCAATTTCATAGACAAAGTTAGAATTCTGTCTGTGTTGCCTGAGAATCGCATCTAGTTTGGTTTTTGAAAATTTAACCGTTTGCGGGTGGGGTCTGAGTGTAACGTAAAATCCGTTTTCGAGTAGATTTAACACAATTTTCTCACCAATATATTCAATTAAAGAATTCTTTCCCCATGAAGGAGCGATCAATATTTTTTTAGGATTATTTACTGGTTTTTTATTATACCTTCCTCTGGTTTCTATAATTGAATCCATACGGCCATAACCATGCTCAACGAGTTTTTTAGATGGAAGGCTATATTTTGTTTCAATCGCTCTTACTTCCCTGATGTGATGTGGACCTGCGCAAAAAATAGTATCAAATTTATCGAAAGCTCCCATACGATATACCATATGAAGACTAACTAACGAATGTTGGATGTAAACATAGTGTACAGGCTTTTTTGATCGTTTTACTTGGTACTGATCAAGGTCTGGCATAGTCATGACCATGACATCTGCATCTATATTTTTAAACAACCAATCTCTCAACGCACCTTCATCAATTCTGAAACTCTTAAGGTTAGGATGTTTATAGCAAAGGCCAGGGTCGTCTTCACTCGAGGAAATATAACATGCGGGAACATTTGAAAAATTCAAAAATTCCTTTAAAAGTCCTTCAAGGTGCACCCAATATTCTTTACCTTCTGAATAGAAAACTATTCTACGTTGTGACTTTGGGAGTTGCATTATGGCGACTACATCCAACAAATGCCGAATAAAATTCATAATTCTTTTTCTAATTGAAAAAACTATGCCAATCCACCCGTTTCAAAAAGGTTTTCATATAATTGGAGGTCTTTAACTGAATCTACCTTTAACCAACCATTCTCAATCGGAACTGCTTTAATTTTCCATCCAACAAGAGTAAGATGAGTATGACCACTTATCGGTGCCCGAGTTAACTAAGATATTAGAAAACTCAAACCAGGTATGCAAGCAGGATGACAAATAGATCTTGCTCAGATGAAGGAATCTGCAAACCTTCAGGGTTCCAAAAAAATAAACAGAAAGGAAAAATTAAAGGATGAACTAAGGGGTTAAGTTTTTTTGGAATGGCGCTAAAATTGCCCTATTGATGCAATAAGTTACGCTTATCGCTCACACTTTTCTATTTACAACAATAGTCTGGTTTGATATATAACATCAAGCCATTTTTCGTCTTATTTTTGTTTGCAAATCTGATTCTTAAGAATTGGAGAATTAACGAAGCAATATGCGAGTTGAAGAAAAATTTCGAAATATTTGGAAAGCAGAATTTTTTTCATATTACTTTCTTGCCCCATTATGGGCTTTGACCCTTTATCTCCTTTGTCTTTCATTAATTCTTCCCAGTGGAATTAACAAACTCTTTGCATCTCGTTTTTGCAAATATGCCCTGCTGGTAGCTACTTTTGTAAGTATTGCCTTTTTTGTTTTTATCAAAATAAGAAAAATAACACCTATATTAAGGAAAAAAGTAGAAAGGGAATTATATGTTGGTGATTTAACTCTTCTCTTGCTTCCTTTAACCTCAATAATGCAGTACATCTTGAATAACCTTGAAGTTGTCTCTTTTGCTGAATCCATTTATTTATTTTTTATTACCTCTATCTTCACAGCGCTTTTTGTATTTATTATTCCCATCCTTTTTGAAAAATTTTGCAATACTCGAACACTGATGCTTTTAGGTTTGGCTTTAGTATTTTTAATTTCCTTTATGCCCTCTCTTAGTCGGACATTTCACTGGCATCTTTATGGGAGCCTTAGAATCCAAATGGCAGTTTTTAGCGGTATATTTCTAGTGAGTTGGTTCTTATTTTATCTCAATCGTCGAAAGTTTTTATACCTTGTAATTGTTGTTTTCTTTTTGACTAACAGTGTATCCCAATTACAGGCCAGGAATTACGAATCGCCTAAAGCTAATCGAAATCAAGAAACTAGTGAGATGATAAAATTAGTTGGTACTGACAAACCAGTTATTACTCCAAATATTTACCTTTTAGTTTACGATTCGTATGTCATTAACGAAGTGATGCTTGGGTATGGTATCGACAACCAGCTCCAAGAACAGTATTTGCAAAAATCAGGGTTTACGTTTTACCCGCACACATATTCACTTGAAGCCTCTTCCTTCCTCTCTATGGGTGCTGTCTTTGATGTTTCACTAGTTGTCGCTGGTAAAAGTGAAGTCGAAAGAAGAACCATTTATGGTGCGGATAAGAGAAGGTCTATTTCTGGGGATGGGGTGGTTCAAAATTTATTGAAAAAATTTGGTTACAAGACGACCGGCGTCTTTGCTAATGATCATTTCTTCTGGGGAGAAGTGGTTTCCACATATGACCATACATATCCTAACCATTACAACTTATGGACAATAACAGAAAGCGGTATAGAGGGAGTAATTTTAATTGGTGAATTTCAATTTAATAATATTTTTGAAACTATGCCTCAAGAAAAGTATATCGAAGAAAAACTTAAATTATGGAGTGAAACCTCGGAAGACCCTCGGTTTATCTATATGCATTCATGGTACCCAGGCCATAGTTGGAATACAGGAATTTGTCGACATAATGAGACAGAAATATTTGAGGAAAGGTTGTTTGACGCTAACATTGAAATGAAGCAAGATGTTGAAGCCATCATAGCGAATGACCCAGAAGCGATTATAATTATCGCAGGTGATCATGGGCCAACCCTAACGAAAAATTGTACCATTCTAGGGAAGGATGATTATAAACTGTCCGAAATTTCCCGCCTTGATATTCAGGACAGGTTTGCCACATTCTTGGCAATTAGATGGCCAACTAAAGATTTTGAAAAATACGATAGCATTAGCATTTTGCAGGATTTGTTTCCGGTTATTTTTTCTTATATATTCAAAAATCCAAAATTTTTGGAAGGAAAAATTAAACACATGCCCACTGATGGTTATGAGGTTGCTGGAGCAACGGTTTTAGATGGGATAATTAGGGACGGGGTCCACAAGGGAGAACCTCTTTTTATTAGTGGAAATGAATAAAAGTTATACACTCCCCCGGAGGTTTTAATACAATAGCTCAAAAAAAACTCATCGGGTTCATAGAAATAACGAATTTTTAAATATTGCGTCTGATATTAATAGAATGGAAGGTTTCTGGGGTACTGCTAAAATCCGCTTAGCCGGTTCTTTGGACTTTCTAGATCTATTTTTTCCTTGAATCTTAAGGAGTCTGAGTTTAAGTTTATGCATCGAGTCAAAAACATGCCAAAAACAATTTAAAATCATCAAAAAAAGACTATTAACTAGTGATAAACCAAAAGGAATATTATCAGGATTATGTATAAAAAAAATAAGTTGATAGTCCGAATAACCTTATTTTTATTGCTTTTTCCCACCCCATCTTATGCTTACTTGGATCCTGGAACCGCTTCCTATCTCACTACTATTTTAGTGACTGCCATTGTAAGTATTTTGATGTATATCAAAATAATATGGAGCAAACTAAAAATTTTTTTTTCTAAAATAAAGTTTAGGAGTAAGGATGTCGAACCTTGATGATTGTTAATACTCAATATGTCCTTCAGAGTTTAAATTAATATTATTAATGAGTTTTCACTTTCTTCTGAACTGCTCTATATTTTCCTGAATTTTTAATTTTTTTAGAACCGTTTGAGTCTCGTTTGGAATGATTTCCTATGGGGGTCCTATATATTGTTACAGGGAACAATTTCAAGTAACTGTTTAAAGAGAGGTAAATAACTCATTAAAGATCAACTGAAAATATTTTTGGAAAGCGGTCACCAAAATAAATATGTACCTTGGCTAGCAGGTTTTCTTTTGGTTGTTTATTTGAGTCCGCTTATTATTTTGGGTCAAGACAGTCATGTTCGTATTCATGACTATCTAGAGTCCACTTTTGTGTTATTAAAACTGCTCGCAGAAAGTGGACAAATTTTTGGGCAACACGATACAATCATCCCAAATATACTGAATGGCGTTCCTCGCTCTTCCATACCTACCGAGTTTAACGTAATGGTCTGGATGGTTTATTTTTTTGGGCCCTTTCCTGCTTACCTTTTGAATCAAGTTTTCATACGTGTGGTTGCTTTATTCGGGATGTATCTTTTACTGACCCGACATTTTCTCGGAAGGGACAAGAAGTCTCTTGCTCTGGGTGTTTCTTTAGCTTTTGCCGTCCTTCCTCATTTTTCCGGGGTCGAATTGAGCGTTGCGTCCCAACCATTAGTGTTGAGTTCTTTTTTATTAATTCGTCGCGGAATTGATCGTTGGACAGACTGGTTAGTTATTAGCCTCATCCCTTTTTATTCGAGTCTTTATTATGCATTTATGTGGTCTATTCTTGCTATGAGTTTGCTCTGGGTTTACGACCTGCTCATTAAAAAACAGTTCAATAAAAAATTTTTTGGAGCCATTGCTATGATGTCAACGGTGTTTCTGATTGTGGAATACCGGCTTATTTACATTATGATTTTCGATAGTGGTTTCACAAGTGTTAGAACTGATTTTAGAAGCCCGGGTGAGCCTCCTTTTTTTTATGGGATATACAATATTATTATTGGTACACTCCAAAGGTTTGCATTGAGCGGATCTTTTAATAATAGCTTGCAAACTTTCTTCATTATACCAGCGGCGATTATCGGTCATTTTATTTTATTTGATCGAAGGATCAAGGAATATAATCTTCCCTTTTCGCTTGGCCTGATTTTTTTGTTCTGCCTAGGATTTGTCACTTTCCGTTCCGGTCTTATGACACCCTTAAAGGAAAAATTTTATTTTATAAAAATCTTTTACCCCTATTTTATATTCCTTGAGCCTTTGTTGTGGTTTATCGTTTTTGCCTTATCTCTTAAGTTGATTGTCAACTATGCTCGAAAAGGAACATTAATCGCATTGGTCTTAATTTCGCTTCAGGTACTTTATGGGTTTTTCTATCATGATGAAATCCAGAAAATGAGAAAACCATCCTACAGGGAGTTCTATTCGCCAGATCTTTTTAAGAAAATTAGAGATTATATAGGTAAACCAAGCGAGACATACCGTGTTGTCAGTATTGGTCTGCATCCAGCAGTTTCCCTATACAATGGTTTCTATACATTAGATGGATATTTCCCCAATTATCCGCTTGCTCATAAGAAAGCTTTTAGAAAAATTATTGCTGGAGAGATAAAAAAAAGCAAAGGTATACAGATTGTTTTTGATGATTATGGGGGGCGGTGCTATATTTTTTCGGCTGAATTAGAATTGTCCAATTCGCTTTATACCAAAAATAAAAATGGTGTCATCAAGAATCTAGATTTTAATACCCAGGCATTTTTTGAAATGGGTGGAAGGTATATCATTTCATCTGTGGAAGTGAAAAACTACAGGGAAAATAACTGGGAGTTGTTGAAGGTATTTGAAGACAATACTTCACCTTGGCGAATATTTTTATATAGTGCTAACAAGGCTGAATAATGGATGTCTCTCCCAAAATCTCGTATTTTAATGTATTAAATTGATCTCACATTTGAGACGGTTGGAGAGTTTTATAAAATAAGAAATGAGAATATAAAAAAACACCTTTTAAGGTTATGCTATTTTTAAAAAGAAAAATAAATTCTTTCAATCAATAAAGGATCATATTAACTATAAATGCAGCAATATCTCCTGATTTTATAAAAGACTTTTGGGAGTCTGGTTTTTTAAATTGGGTAGCAATTTCAGGATGATTTAATTTTAATCGTCTAGCTTGAATCATAATTTCCGCGTCTATAAACCAGTCGTCAGATAATAAGTTCATCTTCTTCAGTTCATTTCCTTTGTTAAATTTTGTTATATGTCGAATCGATCAATATCATCCCGCTTTCTAGTTAGCGCTCTAGCTAATTTTCTAAGGGGGGGGTTATCTTTTATTACTACTATAATTATTGCGCGTGATTTCGGACCAAAAGAGTATGGGGACTATGCGTTTCTTCTAGGAACCTTTGTTGGTGTTATGAGTTTGCTTGACTTGGGGACTTCCAGTGCTTTTCAAACATTTGTTTCCCAAAAAGAACGAGGAAAGATGTTTTTGCTTAGCTATGCTGGCTGGCAGTTACTTCAGGTTCTTTTAGCTTTACTATTTATTGGCTTAATTATTCCTGACACTTGGTTTGAAAAAATTTGGTTGGGTCATGAAAAAAAATTAGTTTTATTAGTTCTTGTAGCAGTTTTCATGCAACAGTCGGTTTGGAAGACCATGGTTCAAATTGGAGAATCGAAGCGCCTGACTCACAGAATTCAATTAACCAATCTATCTATAGCTATTGTCCATCTCTTGCTCGTTATCGGTTGCTGGATTGGAGGGTTTCTTTCAGTTCAATTAGTTTTTGGATTAATTTTTGTTGAATATTTAATTTTTGTGACAATAGCCTACAAGATTCTATTTATTTCTAAATTAAAGAACGAGGTGTTCGATTTTCGATTGACTCTGAAAGAGTATGTAAGATATTGCTCACCTTTTATTCTTTATTCGATTGTAGGTTTTAGTTATGAGTTTGCAGACCGCTGGTTACTTCAAAATTATGGTGGTTCAATTCAACAAGGGATTTATGAGGTTGGTTTTCGTTTTGGAATGGTTAGTCTTCTGGTAACAATATCTTTGCAAAATATTTTTTGGAAAGAAATTGCCGAAGCTAATGAAAATAAAAATTATGAGAGGATGAAAAAAATATATCATAAGGCTTCTCGTTTTCTTTTTTCTTTAGGCGCCTTTTTAGGAGGATTTCTAATTCTTTGGAGCGAAGAAATTATAAAATTGATGTTAGGCGCCTCTTTTATAGAAGGTTCTTCGGTTTTTGCTGTTATGTTGATTTTTGCTGCATTCAGATCTTTGGGAATACTTAATGCATCAATGTTACTTGCTACTTGTGAAACTAAAGTACATGTTACAATAGGTATTATTTGGATGGGGCTCAGTATAGTCGCTTCATATTTTATATTGGCATCTCAAAATGCTTACCTACCAGGGTTGCAATTAGGTTCACTAGGATTAGCTATAAAAATGCTCTTATTTGCTATCTTGAATGCTAATATTGTTTCTTGGTGGATATGTCGGAGTCACGGATGGAAGCTTGACTGCATGTATCAAATTGTTGTATTAGGTGGAGTATTAAGTTGTGGTTGGTTTTCTTTTGAGCTTGTGCAAGTTATAAATAATTTAGTTGTTTTTAATTTATTTTTCAAAGGATTATTAACACTATTTTTTTATTGCGGATTTGTCGCAACTATTATCTGGTGGATGCCTTCGATTTTAGGCGTCTCCCGCCAAGAGGTCAAAGATTTTTTTTTAAAAGTTACAAGTCCATTCTTTTCTAATTAGTTCTAGAATTCTTATTAATTTTTATCGAGAATCTTGGGTTAGATAGAAGTACGATTTATATTCTACTTTATTAAACCTTATGATTGAAAGAAAAGCATAGACAACAAACTCATGAATATAAAGGGTAGTCTAAAAACTGGGGTTTAAAGCACATACACTTATGAACATGGGGGCCATCAGGCTATCAACTCGCCGTTCTATAGCATCTTTAATATCACGAAGAGTTTCTACCCCACCAATTTTTAAATAGGGACAGCAAGCGAAGTAACTTGCTGGGCAACCATATGGAATAAGAAAAAAAAGAGCAAGCATTCTCTTACTCATCCATGGATGTTTCCTGATTATGCTCTTATCGACCCTATGTTGACCGTACATATGCCGGCAAAGCTGACTGCTCTTACAGGAATGGACGCGCTGACTCACGCAATCGAAGCATGTTGGTCGAAAAATTCGCAACCTGTTTCAGACGTGTTTGCTCTTCGTGCTATTCGTTTGATATACAAAAATATAAAGCTCGCTTGTGATGAGCCAAAAAATATTCAAGCAAGAAAAAATATGTCCCTTGCAAGCCTATTTGCCGGTTTAGCCTTCAACAACACCAAAACAGCAGCTTGTCACTCGATTTCATATCCTATGACATCGAACTTTAATATCCCACACGGCCTAGCAGTAAGTATCACAATTAAAGAAGTGATTAAATTCAATTCCAAAGTAGCACCAAATAAGGTGAATCAGATTATTGAGGAGTGTGGCGCGTCTTCTCTAGATGACTTTATCAGCAAACTGATAGACCTAATGCATTCTATAAACCTGCCAACAAGACTTAGAGATCTTAGTTTACGAGAGCAAGATATAGAAACGATTTTAGCCGACAGCATACATCCAGACCGGATGAAAAACAATCCAGCTCAACTAAATAAAGAAGATATACGAACAATTTTGACTAACACATTTTAGATTCGGTATCTTTTGCAAACCGAGCTAATAAAAAATCAATTAGGATCTTTAATCCCAATAACTTCATCAACCACGTATACAGGACGTTTTCGAGTTTCTTCAAAATTTCTCCATAAGTATTCGCCTATCACTCCAAGTATTATCAATTGTATGCCAGAAATAAATAGTATGGCAACCATAATTGTCGACCAACCTGAAGGTGGAATCATGATAAAAAAGTACAAATAAAAAATGTACCCAATATATAGAAATCCAAAAATAGAAATTGCAACTCCTAAAATAGAGGCTACCCTTAAGGGTAAATAAGAAAATGCCGTTATTGAGTCAATAAAATATTTGAATCTTTTTCTAAAGGTCCACATCGATTTTCCAAGATCTCGTTTTGCCCGATTATAGTGAATCAGTTTGCGATCAAACCCTAACCAGAGGATCAAACCGGCCAAAGATGTATTTTTTTCCTGACATCTTGATACTATTTGAGCTACCTTTTTATCAATCAAAAAAAAGTCAAAACCACCGGGGGGCATATTGCTCATAACAAACTTTTTCATCACCCAGTAAAAAAAGGACGATGTTAACTTGACTATCACAGAGTCTTTTCTGCCCTTACGCACTGCAAGCACAACCTTATAACCCGATTTCCATTCTTTCGCCATTTCAAGAATCAATTCTGGAGGATCCTGCAAATCCGCTGAGATGATTGTCAAACAGTCACCCGTAGCGTTTCTAATCCCTGCTAAACTAGCAACAAAAGAACCAAAATTTCTGGATAGTTTGATTACTTTAATTCGACTATCTTTTGCTGCAAACTCTTGAAGTATGGCATACGAATTGTCTCCCGAACCATCATCGATAAATATATATTCAAATTCGTAGGTATTGTCACTGGATAATGCCAAAAGCCGATCCATCAATGCAGGCAGATTTAATTCATTAAAATATACTGGAACAATTATTGAAACCTTTGACATTTTTTTCTCCCAAAACCTAATTAAAAAATACCTGTATTACCACCATCTGACGATTAAATATCCCATTACCACTCATTCAGACTCTCCAAAAATAAGAAGCATCAATTAGTTTGAACTATAATATATGAATCGTCAGTAGCTATTTTGAAAGTTTTTCCACTTCTAGATACAACGGTTCCAGGAAGTTCAACCTTCTCCTTTTTTATGAAATCAGGCTTAAC
>JYMV01042584.1_pt1 | contig 13348 bp, 17 predicted proteins | sample 338911 | NCBI WGS metagenome assembly JYMV01 (sample SAMN03354496, study PRJNA234377) | hydrothermal vent metagenome | biome: Deep sea; feature: Hydrothermal plumes at the Eastern Lau Spreading Center, Western Pacific Ocean; material: Seawater | place: Tonga | collected 2009 | depth 2000 m m | reverse complement strand
TCAAATTCATATAAAGAACAATTCTTTAAATTACCAAATTTGAATTCCATCATATGAAAGAAGTTGGAAAGATTTGGATGAATGGAAAGTTTGTCCCATTCAAGGATGCCAACGTGCATGTTCTTACTCACGCATTACACTATTCAACCGCTGTTTTTGAGGGAATAAGATGCTATAATACTCCCAACGGCTCTGCAATCTTCCGATTAACCGAACATGTTGACAGACTTTTTAATTCTGCCAAGCTGTATGGCATGAAAATGCGTTATACAAAAAAGCAAATCACAGATGCAATAATAAGGACGGTTAAAGCAAGTGGCTTGAAAGATTGCTACATTAGACCAATAGCTTACTATGGGTATGGTACCATGGGACTTACACCCACACTAAACAAAGTCGACGTTTCCATTTCATGCTGGGAATGGAAAATGGGTGAATCAAAGGCTGGTAAATTTTCAGGAGCAAAATGTAAGATTTCAAAATGGGTTAGAATAGATTCCAGATCACAACCAATGCAGGCAAAATCTGCCGCAAACTACTCGAATGCCGCTTTAGCGCGCGTTGAAGCGCTAAAAAGTGGGTATGATGAAGCTATCATGCTCAATTCAAGTGGAAAAGTTGCGGAGGGTAGCGCTGAAAATATTTTCATCATTAAAAGCGGAATAATTAAAACACCTCCGTTAAATGCTGACATCCTAAATGGAATTACTAGAGATAGTGTAATTCGATTGATAAAAGTAAACGGAATTAAATTAGTAGAAAAAAACATAACAGTTAAAGAATTGTTTAAGGCTGATGAGGTTTTCATGACTGGAACTGCAGCAGAAGTAAAATCTGTTTCAAAGATCAATAAAACATTGATCGGAAACGGTAAGATGGGAAAGATTACGAAAACATTACAGAAATCGTTTATGGATGCTGCAATGGGTAAAGATCAGCGATTTACCTCTTGGTTACAGTACATCTAGATGAGTTTTTTACTTAATAATATAATGATAAATTATGGAATCAAATTCTACAAATGATTCAAGCCAACAGATTTGTTGGTTTTGCAAAAAAGGAAGACATTCTGAATGTATGAAAAAGATCCCTATTGATGTAAAATCAGATGGGCCTCATGATTGTTCATTTAATTCCAAGATGGTTCTTTGTGAATGTGTTCACTAACGTAAACAAGAATTTAGGAATTCAACGGGTCTAGTGGGATTCGAACCCACGACAGCTGGCTTAAAAGGCCAGTGCGCTACCTGGCTGCGCTATAGACCCCGTGCAAGATGTCAGGATTGTATAATTTAGTCTTTTACAGATTGGCTAAAAGCTGGAAACAGCCCTTGTAGTATAGCCCGGTCTAGAATTCGGCCCTGTCACGGCTGAGACGCGTGTTCAAATCCCGCCGAGGGCGCCATTATTTTATCAAGGAAAAAACTTCATCCAGAATTTCTTTACTTGCAGCTGCAACGAAAGATAATCGCGTTTCATAGCTAATGTCTGAATCGAGTGGTTCCAAGTTTTCATCTAACAGCAAGCCTCCTGCCTCTTTTATCAAAAGATATCCTGCTGCGATATCCTGAATTCTAATCTTTTTTCTAAAATCAATGAAAACATCAATCAGTCCCTGAGCAAAGAAAGCCATCTCTAGGGCGTTTGCCCCTAAATGCCTCACATGATGGTTCCTTTCAAAAATGGGAGTAAGCTTCTGAATTAATTCAGGCGGTGAGGCTGAAATATTAATTCCAATAACCTTGTATACCGGCTTTTTCTTGTGGACAGAAATTGATTTGCCGTTTAGAAAAGCCCCTTTTCCTTTTGACGCCAAGTAAACATCTCCATTTGAAAGGTTGGTAACTACAGCATCCGTAACAGAGCTTAGTTTTTCATCTGTAGCAAATGCAAGCGAACAGCAAAAAAATGGTAATCCTCGTACAGCATTTGTTGTTCCATCAATTGCATCCATTATCACAAAACCCTTAGGGTTTGTTGACAGTTCGACTCTGCCGCATTCTTCGCCAAGCACTACACAGTCAAAATTTATTTCCTTTAGATAATCAATAACCGTCTTTTCCGCAATCATGTCAATATTTCTTGAAATATCTCCTCCTGCACCCCTTCCAAAATCACCGGCTATGGCCTCCTTGGTTCCTGCCAGATCCTTGACATTTTCATATACAAGTTTCGAGACAGTGCTAAGAATCTCAATTGTCTCCATAAATGCTTTCAAATGAAACGTAATTTAAGTGAAAATTTTTTGAAGGCATAAATATCAATTTAGAAATGTCGTTGTATGAGTGGGAAAGACGAATCTGTTACTAGCAAAAATTCTCTAATGGGAACAAAGTCTGGAAAGAAAATTATAAAACAAGCCTTATTCAAGTCTAAAGGATACAGACAGTTTAACCAATACAAAGAGGAGTATGAAACAAACTTTCCAGAATTTGCTAAGCGATTCACAAATGATATGTTACAGCAAATTAAAGATGATTCTTCACCTAACACCACACAGCAGAAATTTGGGGAGGAAGTTGGCTCGACTGAAATCATTTTAGACTCGTCACAAATTGATCCAATAAAATCAAAACTGGAAAGTTTTGATGTGCTAAATGATAGAGTTCTAAGGATTCTGAACTCTAATTTTGTAAAAATGACTTTCCCCGTGTTCAATGCGTTATTTGATGCGTCAACAGAGTATTTTCAGGATAAAAAAGATCCAAAACTAAGAGAAAATGTTGTTGATGGGCATATTATTGCAATTGACCTAAGTGAACCAATGGACAGAATTGTTGACAAGGATGAAGACTTGGACTATCTTGATGATTACAAGCTGATGAACCCATACATCCTAAAATTAGCTCGTAACAAAATTGCAAAAGGCGGGGAGGAGGTCTTAAAACAATTTGAGGTTGGATTCAAAGATGCTAGAGATGGGCAATACCTTGATACTAAGTTAAAACAAAATCCCACTTCAATTACAGAAAAAGAACTTGATGAAAGCTACAAAAAATATCGATCTGTGATGGGCACGGCAGGTAGTAATATGGCACTTTCAAGGAAACCACTTGGTGAAATATTTCAAATTGGAATGGGTAAGGCATCAGAATCGGTTGGATGTGGAAATGAAATTGAAGACTCCATTCGAGACAAGGCTATAAAAATTCCATCATGGCCTCTGTATTACAGTTTATTGGAAAATGATGTTAGAAAGGGCTTTGATCTTACCATGAAGAAAAGTGAGGCTTATCTAAGCGGTGCAAGAAAGACTCTTGACAGTCTTCCTGAAAACTTCTCTCATAGAAACTTTTTAGAATTTTTATTCTTAACAGTGGAACATTACAACGAGTTTTGGTTCAAGAAACTACAGAAGGCAAATATCTGGTCAGAGCTTGCGGCTAATCTGCCAAAGTGATTTTAAATGATGTGGTCAGAAAAATACCGTCCAAAAAATATTCTTGATTTAGTTGGCAATGAAGAGGCTCGAAAATCATTAGTGGAATGGTTTACAAAATGGAAAAAGGGTACAAAGCCAATTCTCTTAATTGGTCCTCCTGGTATTGGAAAAACAACGTTAGCTAATCTTGCTGCAAAGCAGTTTAACTATGACCTGATTAGTCTTAATGCAAGTGATGTAAGAAACAGACAAAACATTCAAGAAATTTTAAGCCCGGTTTTGGGAAATCAAACTGTTTTTGGAACTCCAATGATTTTCATAGATGAGGTAGACGGCGTACATGGAAGAGCAGATTATGGTGGTACTGAAGCTATAATCAAGATTTTGAAGGAAGCTACAGTGCCAATAGTTCTTGCCGCAAATTCTGATTTGTCAAACAAGATGAAGAGTATTAAAAAAAATGTGCAAACAATTAGATTTAGACCATTACCTCCAAGGCTACTGCAGTTTTACCTGAATAAAATATTACAATCAGAGGATGCAAAAATTAGTCCAGATTCTTTGATGAAACTAATCAAGGAATCAGGAGGTGATATACGTTCTATGATTAATTTTGCTCAAGCTTTAGTTACTGGATTTAACCCTCCAACTGAAAAATCCTTCGAGATTTTGGACGTTGAAGAAGGTGTTAATGCGTTTTACAAATCAAACTCAGTTGATGAAGCAAGATCCATCTTGTATTCGCTTAGAATAGATCCTAGGGAGAAGATCAATGCGTTTTATTCAAGTGTCATAACAAGCAACATCTCTGCTGATGACATGCAAAAATTTTTGCAGATAATTTCTACTGCTGACATGCTATATGGAAAAATTATGAAAACACAGCAATGGCGACTCTTACGTTATCTTGATGCGATACTTTTAGGATTGTACAAAAAAAATCTTCCAATTCGCTATTCAAAATATAATCTTTCGTGGCCAATCCTGAATAGAATAAGATGGGACGGTGCAAAAATCAAATCTTTGGTTGGTTTATTGGCAAAAGATATGCATGTTTCAAAAAGCACTTTCTCCTCTATTTATTTTCGATTTCTGTTATTGTGCATAAAAAATAAAAAAATAGATTTAGAGCTGGATGAATCATTAGAGGAAATTGTTCAAAAGGAGATTGATTTGATAAAATGAGCTGGATAAAAATCACCATGAAATTTGATGGTACATGTCTTGTATGTAATCAAAAAGTCAAAGCGAAGGACATTGGATTGTGGTCTAAGGGTATTGGTGTTAAACACGAAAAATGCGCTGAAAAAAACGAAGAGCTGAGATGTATCATGTGTGGTGGTTCAGCAGGATGTATTAGCTGCGAATTTATTAAAGAATGTGATCTGCAGGCTGTTTCACAACTATGCATCTGCAAAAAATGTGAGCAGGAACAGAATTCGTTTGATTCATACAAAAACTCGGTTATGAAAAAATTTCCTCTGCTAAATCTTAAAATTTAAGCATTTTAGATAAATTTCATGTCTGAAGATGAAAAAGCAAACCAAACAACACTTTCAGAAGCTCAAGCGGAAGCAGCTGTAGCACAAGCGGAATTTGAAGCAGCTAAAGCAGAAGCAGAAGACGCTAAACCTGAGGGTGGTACATTAGGACAGACAACAATTTCAGATGCAGTAGCGGTATCAGAGGCAGTAGTCAAAGCGGAAGCGTCATATCAAGCGGCAAAGGAAAAATTAAATGCCACAAGAGCAGCGTCAGAGGCAGCGTGGAAAGCAGGTTATGAAGCAGCCAAAGCACAAGTAGGAGAAATAGATCAAGCAGGCCGATTGTTTACTAACAAACGCAAACAAGAGCGAATATTCAGACGAGAAATGGGAGAACCAGAATTTTTCTTAATGTACGGTGGTCCAGTAAAACCTATACTTACTGGGGATGAGATAGAAGAGCTTTCAAGGCAAGTGCAGATCCCGAAGGATCAAACCCCAAAATACAATCCGGAGCATATCCTTAGTCCTGAATTCAGTGGAGGTACAAATTACGAATCTGGAATACAAGATTTGATAGATGAGATTAAACAGAAACTGGATCAACTTTTAAATGATCCTGAAGCTAATCCGCAAGAAATTGAACTTGAAAAACTTGCACTTAAGAAATTAGATTATTTATTTGAAAATTATAACTTAGGAATGAATGTGTTCAGAACTGCAAAAGGTGGCAGGGAAAAACTTCGAGAATGAATGGTGAACAGAGTGAGTAAAAATAATTTTCAAATCATGAATGCAAGAGTCACTTTTAGAAATATGCCACTTTATAAGTTAGCAAATTTTTCATTCAAAGACATACCTGCTGCATGTAAATCTTTTAATGAAAATGCTGGCGCTTCGGAATGCATAATAGTTCAAACTTCTAGTCGAATTGAAGTTTTTACTGTTGGTAATGTGTATACGGGAGAAATACCTGATGCGAGAAGAGCTGAAGGAAAAAAACTTGATGTAAGTAAAATCCTAAAAACTTGGTCATCACTTGTGGAACTAGACCAATTTGATCTTGACCACTGGGATCAAACTCTTGAGATTTACAAGAACGCTGATGCTTATGATCGCCTGATAAAACTAGCAACCGGCTTGGAATCATTAGTTGTGGGAAAGGAAGAAATCCTTGAGGAGCTAAAAAAGGCAATTTCAAGTGCAAAAGAAGCCAAAACATTCGGTAAGGTATTGGATAAACTGTTTGATACTTGTATACGAATTGCCACTAGTGTTAGAGATTCTAGCGGAATTGATAAAGGAATAGAATCAGTTGGTGACAAGACCGTCAAACTTGCTGAAGAAAGCATGGGTAATGTCGGATCAAAACATGTCCTGCTTATAGGCACGGGCGAAATAGCTGGTTTAGTTGCAAAGTCCCTTAATAAAAAAGGCTATGCGTTTGATGTCACAAGCAAGACCATCGAACGGGCCACAGGTTTTTCTAAAATATTGGGTGGAAATCCAATAGAATTTGGAGGTGTTTTACCGGGGTTGGATAAATTTGACATAATTTTTGTTGCAACTACTGCAGATGCTTTCCTAATTACTTTTGACAAAATAAACAAAGTCATGAAAAAGAAAAAGAAAGGTACTCTGATGATGGATTTATCAGAACCTAGAACAGTTGACGAAAAAGTTGCAACTATTCCTGGAATAAAATTAGTGAATCCAGCACAAATTGCTGAGATGATAGAATCTAGTACTAAAGCTAGAAAAAGTGCAATTTCTGCTGCAGAAGAAATGATAAAAGAAGAACTTCCGATTATAGTGGCAACTATGAATCAACTTGGCTCAGAACCACTAGTTAAAGCATAATCAGAAATCCTAAAAGAGCTAAGCATATTTTGGTTATTCATTGGGCCGGTCGTCTAGACTGGTAGGATACGCCCTTGGCATGGGTGAGATCGAGGGTTCAAATCCCTCCCGGTCCATTAATATTTTTTGAAAATTTTCTGATCAAGTATATTAATTCATCATCTGCATCTTTAGTTAATTCCTTAACCTCACTAGAAAAAATCTCGCCATTAATCTTGAAAAATGCCTCGAGTGCACTTTTTCTAACCTCTAATACTTCATCCGTAAAACAATTTCTTATTTTCGTAGATGATTGGCTTGAATGAAGATGTCCTAATGCGCCTAAAGCACAAGATCTAACCATACTACTATGGTCTTTTGTTAACAATTCTAAAGCAGGTATTGCATTAGAGTCGCTTCTGTTTGCCAAAACAAGAGCTAAAAATCCTTTATCGTTATAACTTTCCGAGTTTAGACCACGTATAAGAAATTCAGAGATGTCATTTTTGTTAAGAAAAAGCGAACTAAATGCCTCTCCCCTTACTCTGATCTCTGGGTCATTTAGCATTGAAATCATTTTTCTAATGATTTCTGGATTATTTGATTGGCTTAATGATTCTAAAACCCTGATTTTATCTTCTTTAGAACCAGAATCTAAAATTTGAAATTTTTTTGCAAGTTCATTCATAAACACTGTATACAAGATTGATATGTAAGAATTTCAATGAAAAGGATTTTTTAGTGAATTTTTTTTCTTAGGTTTAAATTATAGCAAAAACTATGGGGTTCATGACAACCGACATTACAGAAAATACTGAAACATCCAATACGGCACAGACTGAAGCATCCAATACGGCACAGACTGACAATACGGCACAGACTGAAGCATCCAATACGGCACAGACTGAAGCATCCAATACGGCACAGACTGAAGCATCCAATACGGCACAGACTGAAACATCCAATACGGCACAGACTGAAACATCCAATACGGCACAGACTCAATCGTCTGGTCCCAGAGATACAGTCTTCATTGGTAAAAAACCATTGATGGCATATGTTACAACTACAATAATTCAGTTGGCTAACCTACCTTCCGTAAGTATCAAGGCTCGTGGAATGAGTATTGGTCGTGCTGTTGACGTAGCACAAATCGTATCCCGTAAGACAGAAAACGCAGGATACACTGTTGGAAAGATCCTGATTGGCTCTGAGACATTAGAGTCAAAAGACGGAAGACCTAGGAATGTTTCCACTATAGAAATCGAAGTAAAGAGAAACTAATAGAACTCTTTACCTGTTTCTTTTCTTTATTTTTTGTAACGTTTTTCTAATTTTGTATACTTTGATAATTCAACAATTTCATTGAACTGATCAAAGTTTACCATTCTCTTTTTTGATTTTTTAGTAGCGCCCAATCTTTTCAATTCTCTTAACGTTTGAAACGTTGCAAAGGTATTAGAAAATAGAACTGAAAGGGGATATAGAATTATCTTAAATCCCATACTATGTAATTTAGATTGAGAGCTGATTGGTGTTGCTCCACCTTCAATCATGTTTGCCACAAGCGGAGCATTAATAGAGTTTCCAATTTTTTCCATCTCTTGAATTGTTTTTGGTGCTTCAATAAAGATTACATCAGCACCAATTTTTTTGTAAAATAACCCTCTTTCAATGGCTTTATCCAATCCTTCGGTTGCCCTTGCATCAGTTCTAGCCACAATTATGAAATCCTTATTGCTTCTAGCATCTAATGCAGCCTGTAATTTTTCTGCGTACTCATCTTTATGAATCACTTCCTTTCCTTTCATATGCCCACATCTTTTTGGCCATTTTTGATCCTCCAAAAATATTCCTGATGCACCAGCTGCTTCTAACTCACGAACTAATTTATCAACACTTAATGCATTACCATAACCTGTATCTGCATCTACTATGACAGGTACAGATACTGCATGGCAAATTCTACGTGCATTATCAACAGTTTCAGTTGAACCGATAAACCCATAATCAGGCATACCTAACAGAGTAGCAGATGTTCCATATCCAGTCTGGAACATAGCTTCAAAACCAACTTTTTCTACTATTTTTGCACCTATTGCATCATAAACCCCAGGTATAACTAATGGTTTTGTTTTATCATCGAGAAGTTTTCTTATGCTTTTCACAGATCATTGTTTTTTTTTAAATTATTTATGATTTAGTCTATCTTGATTTTCTTACCCTTTTTTTGGGGTGGTTTTTCCATTTTTTCTAGCTCAGATTTCAAGAATTTCTTATATTTTTGAACTTCCTCTTTTGTCATTTGTGCAACATTCTCACTCAACGTTGATCCTATGGCAGAAACTCGTTCTATCATATCTAACGCAACAAACCGACCCACATTACCAATTCTAAATAAAACATCCAGTTGGTTTTTTACAATATTATTGATTGTTTCAAGATCGTCCGTAGTTGCACTGCCCTTTTTTGTTATTTTGTACCTACCGCGTGTAGTTTCCTGAATCAATTTTTCATCCAATAGCCTTCCTAACAATGGATAAATCAAGCCTGGAGAAGGTTTCCATTTCCCATCGCTTTGCTTTACAGCAAAATCGATAAGCTCCTTTCCCGTATACTGCTTCTTTTTAAGCAAGTCAAGTATGAAAAAACGTGAAAATCCTCTAGGGACTGAACTTCCAACACGTTGAATCCATTCTGGAAACATCACTAGCGATATCACTAGCGATATATATTAGTCTTTTGTCGACTAATTATTAGAATTTACACACATATTTAGCAGGATTTTAGATGTGATGTCAAGATGACTAGTACAATTTCTTACGATCTGATAATTGTTGGTTCTGGCCTTGCGGGTTTAAGAGCAGCAATCCAAGCTGCCAAAAGAAATTACAAAATACGAATTGGTGTGATATCCAAAGTCCAAGTTATGAGATCCCATTCAGTTTCTGCCGAAGGAGGAACCGCGGCTGTATTATTTCCGGAAGACGGTGATTCTATCGAATCACATGTTTATGACACAGTCAAGGGTAGCGACTTTCTGGCAGATCAAGACGCAGTAGAACGACTTTGTAAGGAAATGCCAAATGAGATATATCAACTTGAACATTGGGGAATGCCATGGTCCAGACGGGAAGATGGTAAGATTGGTCAACGGGCTTTTGGAGGATATAGTTTTCCTCGGGCATCATATGCATCAGATAAAGTTGGTTTTTTTGAGATGCAGACACTGTATGATACATGCCAAAAATTTGACAATATTGAGTTCCTCAACGAATGGTTTGTAACCTCTATTCTACAAAATGGACAGAAATTTGTTGGGATTACAGCTATTGAACTGTCTAATGGTGATTTCCATGTCATTAAAGGTAAAGCATTGATAATTGCAACTGGTGGAGCAGGTAGGATTTACAGTTTTTCTACATATGGACATTCATCTACACCTGATGGACTTGACATGGCGTATAGAGCTGGTATTGCTCTAAAGGACATGGAGTTTGTCCAATTCCATCCAACTGGAATTATGCCTTCTGGAATCTTAATAACGGAAGGGGCTAGAGGTGAAGGTGCATATCTTATCAACAAAGATGGTGAAAGGTTCATGAAAAAATATGCATCCAAACTAATGGAACTTGCACCAAGAGATATTGTATCCAGATCAATCATGACCGAGATTAAAGAAGGACGTGGATTCAAGCATGAAACAGGAGCAGATTGTATGAAGCTTGATCTTCGACATGTTGGTGATGAAGTAATCAAACAAAAACTTGGTGGAATTCGTGAAATATCATTAAAATTTTCTGGTGTAGATCCTGCAAAAGATCTATTAGATATCAGACCTGTTTGTCATTATATGATGGGTGGAATCCATACTGACATTAATGGCGCTTCAGAACTACAGGGCGTGTGGGCAGCTGGTGAGGCTGCATGTGTCAGCATTCATGGTTCAAACAGATTAGGAGCAAACTCCACTTCCGAATGCATCGTTTGGGGAAAAATAACAGCCAATGAGGCAGTAAATTACATGGAAAGGGAACCGTCTGTAGAATCGATACCTAGTGATCTAGTAGATGCAGAAGAAAAAAGAATCTATGATGGAATTTTTCGAGGCAGGGGAGAAGTTAATCCATATGAAATAAAACAGAAACTTACTGATACACTAAATGACAAGGCATATGTTTTTAGAAATGAAACTGATTTGCTAGAAGGATTAAGAAAGGTCCGTGAGCTTAGGGCAATGACCTGGAAACATGTTGATGATCAGGCAAAAGAATACAATACAAATTTTTCAAATGTAATGGAATTAGATTCGATGTTTAGAATATCTTCGTGGTTCACATGCAAGAACTGATTTTCCAACACGAGATGACAAAAAATTCTTGCATCATACACTAGCATATTATAATCCTGATGAACCTATCATGAAAACCCATCCAGTAACAATAACTAATTACAAACCCGTGGAGAGAAAATACTAGATGGAAAAAGATCGAAAAGAAGGCATCAAAGGAATGGCAAACCCTGGTAGGTATGGAATAGAACGTGTAGCGTATTGGTTGATGAGAATTACTGGACTTGGACTGTTAGTTTATTTTATTGGTCACATTTATGAGACGAGTAGTATACTAGATGGAAAAGCGGCTTGGAATTCAATGCTAGAATTGACACAAACAACTGAGGGTCACATATTCTTGGCTTTGGTTATTGGTATGTGTGTATTTCATACCGGTAATGGAATAAGATTGATGATTGGTCAGGCGGGATTTGGTTTTGGTAAGCCTAGTAGACCTGATTATCCCTATACCCCAAGTTCACTAAACATGAAGAATAAACTATGCATTTATGCTTCGATTGGTCTTGCTGCACTAGCTATGATGTATGGTATTGGAGTGATGTACGATGTCTAATGTGATGCGTGAAAGTCACATAATGAAAATTCATTATTTGACTGCTATGCTAGCTGTTGCGTTAGTGATTGTTCATATTATGGTTAGAATTGTACAGGGATTCTCAGATTCACTGTTGTTTGATAATGTAGTTGCAAACTACCAATTCATTCCTTATGCAATACTGTTAGAAGCTGTCTTAGTACTCATTTCAGTGCATGGATTCAATGGCTTGCGAGTAATTCTACTCGAGTTAAAACAGGGACGTGTATATGAAAATGCAGTAACATATGGTTGCTTAGCGGCAATGATTACTCTTATTGCATATTTGCATATGGTTCACGAACAATTATTATGACAAGTATGGGAATGGTCTGATATGGCAACGGTACATCCACAATTATTAAAAGAAAAATCCGAAACCGGTAAATCATCAAAATCGATAATTCTTAGAATTTCTAAATTTAATCCGAAGAAAGACTCTAAATCAACATTCTTAGAATTCACTGTTCCATATCAGAATTGGACTACTGTGTTGGATGCAATTTTAGAAGTAAAAAATTATCTTGATCACTCAATAGGTGTACGATATTCGTGTAGACAAGCTACGTGTGGTTCATGTGGCATGATCATTAACGGTAAACCAAAACTTGCATGTTTTACAAAGATATCTGAATTAAACTCTAACGTGATTACTGTTGAACCCATGAATAACTTTCCTTTAATCCGTGACTTGGTAGTTGGATTTGAAAGAATGTTCTCAACTCACAAACGAATTAAGCCATACATAATTCGTGAAGACTCGGAAATTACTTCAGCAACAAAAGAATTTTTGCAGTCTCCTGAAGATGTTGAAAAATACATCCAATTTGCGGGCTGCATTAAATGTGGTTTGTGTAACTCTGCTTGTCCCACCATGGCTACAGATTCCACGTTTATTGGACCACAGGCACTTGCTCAAGCATACAGATACATTGCGGATAACAGAGATCAGGGTAAGGATAAACGTCTTAGAATTATTGATGAGCGTCACGGTATATGGGGATGCCATTTTGCTGGTTCCTGTAGCCAAGTATGCCCAAAAGGTGTTGATCCGGCAATGGGAATCCAATTGCTACGAGGATATCTATTAGGATATAGAAAATAATTATTCTTTTTTGTGTGGGTTTGGGCTGTTGTTAACTTGGTTGTTTATCTGCTCTGCCATAAAGTGGTTTGAAACATTTACCTTAACATCATCAATACCATCAATCTTCAAAAGGTTGTCATGTACATCCTGGCAAATTTTAAACCCGAACACAGCTGGACAAAATGGACTGGTTAGATGCAAGTCAATCTTGACATTATTACCTTGAATATCAACCTCATCAATCAATTCTAATTCTGTGATTGACACGTTTATTTCAGGATCCACTATGGATGATAATTCATCGAAAATTTTTACCCTTACTTGCTTTAAGTCTTGAGCCATAAGCGATAAATCATTTATGCTATATATAGCCATTATCACCTTTAAAGGCAATGTATCGCTCGAGACTAGGAAAAAATTTGGGAAAGACAACGTTGGATTATGTATCATCATTAAATGATGATGTAGAAATTGCACTCTATGACATTCTAGGAAGCCAAGCACATACAATAATGCTTTACGAAAACAAGATCATAACAAAGAAAGAGATAAAAAAAATCCTAAAAGGACTTGAAAATTTAAAAAAAGAAAAATTTGAAAAAAAATCCAGCTCTGAAGATATTCATGA
>JYMV01033610.1_pt1 | contig 13349 bp, 17 predicted proteins | sample 338911 | NCBI WGS metagenome assembly JYMV01 (sample SAMN03354496, study PRJNA234377) | hydrothermal vent metagenome | biome: Deep sea; feature: Hydrothermal plumes at the Eastern Lau Spreading Center, Western Pacific Ocean; material: Seawater | place: Tonga | collected 2009 | depth 2000 m m | reverse complement strand
GCAGTGGTTGACACTGTAAAAAATGATTCGTCAATTGACGTACAGCAAACACCTGATAACCAGAGTGATACTGCGGGTGGCACACAAGCTGCGAATGGCCCATCGAGCGCCAATCAGCCACCTACTACAATTGATCCTACTGACGCATCAATTGAACCATCACAACGAGTAGGCAGCCAAGGTGATAGTGTAGAAAACATCAACGAAGATGGTGTAATCAATACTTATGATACTGCTGTCGAAAAGATTAGCGATACCCCAGATGCCTCATCTCAAAATGAGAATAGCTTAGAACAGCCGAAGGGAAGTAGCACTATGAACGTTAAGTCAACGCCAGGTTTTTCAAGTGAACGTACTACGCAAGATACTTCTAGCGTAAAAACACAAGGGGAGGACGTCACTACCCCAAAGTTTAGTAACACTGAACTAACGCAACAACAGGGGGCTGGGAACACGCAAACTCCTGACATTGCAAGCTCTAGTTCAGTGAGCACTAATCAGGCGATTGAGGAACAAAATATGATGGATGACTTTATAGCTCGTGGTGCAGAAAAGGTATCTCCTCTTGATTCTGTCGCAGCAGAGAATGACCTAGAGATAACGCAGAACGACTCAGGTATGAATGTTATCGATATTGCCTCAGCGCCGAATGGGGAGGTTACTATCGGTGGTGCTATGTACCAACTCATAGGTGATCGTACTGATGACACTGGCGAGTCTATTGGTCAGCTCTTCTATGACAAAACATCTGATAACTATACGTCCGTTGAGTACGGTAAAGTAGTTAATTGGGGGGATACAAACCCGAACAAACAGGTTTAAGGTAAAAAGGGGCGTCTATGACGCCCCTTTTTATAACCATTCTGCTTTTTCATTTTAAAAATGCGGTCCAACCCTGCCATTCGCTGTAATACTCTTTCGGGTTAAATGGAATTTCTGGCGGCCTATTCCCTTGGCTGCATAGCTCAAACCATTGCGTTGAGGTTTTTATGCCCATCTCTTTTACTTTTGTTTTCGCTTGCGAGAAGGACAAAAATACATCGGAGCTGGATTTTGCGAGAAATAAAGACCACGTTCTAAATTCTTGATAGACAATATCAGGACGTGCTGGCGCAAGTTCCCCTAACTCACCGTTTTTGGCACTTTCATTGTACGCTAGGCGTGTACTGATATGTTTCTTTTGCACCTCTTCCCTAAGCGTATCGTATGTGGGGATTGTAGTAGATGGCACCCCATTTTGCTGATACTCACGCTCACCAATGTCTATAAATTCCGCCCAGCTTTTAAAGCCAGTGTAGAACTTTCTTGGGTCACGAGGGATTACACGCGGAATGCGATTATCTTTATACGCTTCTTTGAAGTCTTTCTGCTTTGTTAGTGCTTGTGAAAAGACATAAGCCGCAGCCTTTTCCATACTCAATTTGGGAATATTACGAGCATTCACGTTAGCTAAATCCATCATCATATTTGCTATTTTTTTAATATTAAACGAATCAATTTTTATAAATTTATTTTCTACGCTCATTTTTTCGCTTCCCTATGGAAAATTACATTGCTCCATAGAGGTACTATATCTCGGTGCGTATTTATTAAACGAGGTTTATCCATGAACAAGCGATTAGATTACAGCGTATTTCTAGAAGACCCAATAATTAGGCTGTTCTCGCTCATTAACGCAGGATTAGTCATCGCCTATTTGTGGATATCACTGGTGCATGTACCACAATATAAATACACATTTAATGCCGCATTTCTACTAATACCGCTAGTAACGGCGTTATTGTTCAAAGCTTTCGATGCATCGTTAGAGATATGCGATGAAGGTAAGCTGCATTATACCGAAAAGTTTTTCTTTTTTACGGTAAAAAAACTTCAACCATCTTCTATAAGCGTCAATCGTTGTAAAAAATGGTCTCAAATTATCCTATCTTCAGATGAAAAAATGATACCTACGCGATTTATCTACCAAAACGATGAAGCCGACAGAATTGTGAAGGGGATGAATAAAGTAATGAGTCAGGCAAGGTAGGCTGGCGACCACTCGCTAGACTTCTAATATTTGTTGCCTGAATAAATTTATAAACGCTGTTGTATTTAAATTAGCGCGATTGTTAAGCATAAGGCTGTATACATGACACTTCGAAAATTACTACCTGATTACTCGTTTGCGTACCAACCATTGGTCAGCCTTCTAAATCATAAACCTGTAGCGTGTGAACTCCTATTGCGCCATTTTGACGGGGTAGGTATCGAAACCTTTCTTGATACACCTGAACTATTTAACAGTCATGTAATTGGCTTAATGAAAGCAAAAGCGGATGTGACTAAGCATCTCTTTCTAACGCAGGGTGTATCTAGCATTTTTATTAACCTTACGCCAAACCAAATCAGTGCTCCTGATTTTATGCTTTCGCTAGACGCGTTTTATAAAAATGGTATAAGCCCATCCAGTGTGGCCATTGAGGTTACAGAGCAATTCTATGCCGTTGACGAGAGTGCGTTCTATACCAATTTAAAGGAAGCGAGACGCCGAGGACACCCTATTGTAGTTGATGACTTTGGCTCAGGTTTTAGTAACTTTAACTATGTCAGAATGTTACAACCCAGCATTGTGAAAACCGATAAGAGTATTCTTGAAAGCGCTATGACTGATAGTTATTCAAGAGAGTTCTTGCGTAACCTTGTTTCGTTTTTGCGAACTGTAAAATGTAAAGTAGTGATCGAGGGGGTAGAAGATACAGATTACCTTAATATCGCTCAACAATGCAGAGCAGACTACTTACAAGGCTATCTCTTTGGTACCCCTCAAAACGTCGAACGTGAAATGGTTGATTCTTCCCGTAAGCTAGTAACCTTGAGAACCAGTAGTGGTGTTAGTGACAGTGGTATGTTACCCACTACACCTTATTGATCGACGAGATAAAGGTGCAACCGCGGTATAATAAGCTCTTTTGTCAAACTTCGTTTGCCACTCGCATCACCTCGATATTCTCTAAATCCAACTAGCTCGACGTTATCGTCCAACACAAGTATAGGCGAATGAGCGACAAAAGTAGTCTTTCGCTTGTTGCGGAAATATACATTTGCTATCGGCGTTTTTCTAATCGGGCGTTCTTGTCGCAAAATTGCACTTGGCGGTAACGCTGATAAAGCCTTACGTTCAATTTCTATTTGCTGTGACCACGACGTTGCATCAATATGCCCACGAGCGTATTTCTCGCTGTTATCAAGCTTCCTCAACCAGTCATCGCGACGGGCTTTTTTTGACATCGATACGCGATTTGAAAATGAAAAACCGAGTCGCTTCAGCTCGCCCTTAGGAATGACGTGAATGTGCCGGCCTATAGCTTTGCGAATACCCATGGGGATTGCTTGCTTCATGACCTCAAACTGAACATCCTTGTCCGGTGACACATCGCGAATGAACTGCATTAAGCTATCTTTACGCTGATTAATAATGTTCACCCTGTCACAGATTTCCTGTTGGTCATCGACACGTAATTGAATCACACCGGGCAGGCGTTTAGCCATAACTCCAGCTTGTTCATCAACGAGGTGGTGATCGGAATAGTGTAATAAACCTCGCTCAAAAGCCTGTCGGCCACTGACGATACCCGGCACAAGTTTTATGTGTTGAATACCCACATCTTGTACCTTTCCGACATCGAGCATGTACACGGTAGCATGAAGCATTTGCTGTCCACGAAGGACAAGATTAAGGCTGTCGATATGACTGAGAAGGGCGAAATAGTCCTCGCGAATAATTCTCGATTCACGAAATAATGCTTCAGTGAGTTCTACCTTATTCTCCACTTACGCACCCTCGCTGATTAAATTAACTACATCATACCTTTATAGTCCGTGAAAGACAACGTTTGACATCTCCCGCCGATTACCACTTACAACATAGACACATCGTGACGTCGAGTCTCTTTCTTTCTCCCTTCTTGCTAAGCCTCTCTCGCATTTTTTCTCGCGTCGGGGCGGGGTTGGCAAGTGCAAATGCCGAAGGCAGAATTATTCTTCTCTATAAAGGTATGATGTAGTTGAAAGAGGGGGCATGTAATAATTCCACTTTTTTAACGTTTGTTATCTCTCCCTCTAAAGGACAATTAATGTAACGGCATATTTATAATATCCTACTTAATATGTGGTATATTCTTCTCTAATAAAAAAATGATAATTATTAAAAGTGAAAGTAACGGTTAGAATATGGACATTCAACATCCGTACATGAGGTTTTTTTTAAGTGAGTCTATGATGAAAAAATCTCTCGAAACCATCACAAGCTACATTAGGCTGAGGCGTCAATACTCACCCGATGCCATGCGAATTAGACTCTACGCCTACATAAATGCCTATCGTTTAATGACAGATGGCCCTAGCGTTAACCCCATGGATTACATGTTCGTGACGCAGGGTATATTTGGGCTCTATGAAAAACCCGGTTTTAATCTCTTTATGTGGCTGCATGCTCGTTCCATTTACATTCCTACGAATATGATTATTCGACTCATGGTGAGGACAACATATGCCTTGTATGAGCCTACTATGGCAGGTAATTCTGAAGGCGTAGAACGGGCTACCAAGCGCATTTCACGACTACATAAGTTTATTGATAGCTTTTTAGAAACAATCCCTAAGCAACATGAAACTGCCGTTAGACACCTTACTTACCAACTTGTTGATAAGAACTCGTTGAAGTCACGCATGGAGCGTCTTATGGTAGAACAAGAAAAAGAGAAATAGGGAAGGGCGAAGAGTAGATAACGCATCATTTACCCTAACAGCTCTATTGCATCTTATGGGTATTTGGAAAAGGCCATCTATCGATAGATGGCCTTTTTATTAGAATATGTTATCTAGCGGATTATCGTTTTGACCAACAAGCGGGTTAGGCTTTTTCTGGGCTGGCGCAATCTCTTTAATCATGCACATAGGTTGCACACAATAATCGCCAATAGGAATTTGTGACTCTTCAGGGCATTGTTTGGCACTCACTTCCAAGGTGTTTTCTTGGATCATGCTACCTTCTTCGTCAATCATAAACATTTTTGTTGCCTGAGCGCCATCTGTGACTTTAAACACCACTTTTGCATCTTCGTGATCACAGTTGAAAATGAGTTTAGTGTCCTTAATTCCACTTAAAATAGCATCCGTATCAAACTCTTCAGCTTGAACAGAGCTGAGCATACAGGAAGCGCCGACCAGCGTCAGTAATAGTTTCTTCATCACATCACTCTCTTATTATTTCTAATTTCACGGTATGTCGGCCCCATAAATGGCGCAACACTAAATACAATAAATAGGGTAACGCCTATCACAACTAACGCTACACTTATGGCATCTTGCATAAATACCAGACCAAAATAGGCTATAAAGACACCTATAGTTGAAAAAATGGTGTTAAAGGACATACTCACCTCTTAATATCCAATTAGCACTGAGCGATTAGGATGGAACTTGCTGTTCCTCTCTCCAACCGATAGTGTCACTATTTGTTGTGGGTTGACGCCAAGCTCAAGAAGTAAAGACTTGACCGCTAGAGAGCGTTTCATGCCTAGCCTATAGTTATAACTTGAACCGCCTTCTGAGGACGCATTCCCCTGCAAGATCACCTTCGTATTAGGATTGGCAACAAGGTGCCTCGCATGTGGCTCGACAACTTCTGCCGCATCATACGGTAGTGCATATGAATCGAAATCGAATGTAACTATATGCGAGATACGCGCATCCATTACTGCAGGTGGCTCTAACATTAAGCTTTCTGCATCGGTTGAAAGATAGATATCCTCTTCAGGCTGCGGATTTGATGCGCACCCTGTAACTACAAGCAAGACAAAAGTGGACAATGCTAGACAAGGTATCTTAGGCATTAGTATTCCTCACTATATCCGCTAATTTATTCTTCTTTTTCTTCTACAATTTTTGCAGCATTGTTTTTTTTCTTTACTTCGTTAGCGCCAAAGAAGGCAACACCGACAATAAAGAACAGTATCCATTGTTGACCGGCTGCGCTCACGTCATCTATGAACGCAAAAAGCCCATATAAAAAGAAACCAAATCCCAGTAACCAAAGTGCTTTTTCGCCTTTGTCCAATCGGTTGTAATACTTTAGTGCGTTCATAAGACTCTCCTAGTAAATTCATTTTTATTATAGGGAGTCGGCTGGTCGTTTTTTTCCGTAGACGTCGTAATTTTAAGGTGTGGAATTTAGCTTTGCGTTGTAGCGGTATGTAGTATTGCGATACGATTGAAACATAACATGTCACGTTGGAAGCGTATGAAACTAAAAGAAATGATTGCACTAGCAGAGTCGCTAGTTGAGACAGGTGTGCTTGTCAAAACCATGAATTCAATTACTATGGGTCTCAACATTATGGGTTACAGCAACGCAGAAGTGTTTAAGCGTAGTGCCTCTCTATCTCCAATTCCTTTCTATGCACCAAGCGACGAGCAAGGTAGGGGAGTCGTTGATTTTTGCGGGCAGCTAAACAAGATGATTGCCCACAAGGCTGCCGCCGAAGAACTGCTTATCTCGTTTCCTCATCACCTCATGTACGGGAATGACATCGAAGATAAGCTTGATGTTTCTCGCCGGTATCAGAGCATAATTAGTACAATGTCTTTTATGGACAAAAAATCTGTATATGAGTGTTTAGGTACCAAAGATAGTAATCAGGCGCGAGCGGTTGGGCGTCTGGTGAAAGCTGGTAAGCTAATTGAACTAAAAATAGGGGCTCTGACAGATCCAATCTACCCCACATTCCAATTCGATGAAAATGTGGTGCTTTACCCCGGTATAGAGAAGGTTATTTCATTATTGGCTGAAAATGGTAAATCTGTTCTGGAGTTTTGTGAGTTTGTAAATGATGAAGACCATTTTACGAGCTGCATAAAGAAGACATCGATAAAGAACAAAAAACAGCCTTTTTCCGTATTTATGTCTAGTGAAGGTGTGGAACAGTTATTCGAGCACTGGCTTACAGAGAGTATGTTTTAGTATAGACCGCAAGAGAGCAAAGGTATGACCGTTAAAAGAAATAGTGTTACGGAACTTAAGAGTTTTAAAGACGTGTCTTTACCTTACATCAGCGACGAGCGACTCAATAGAATCCACAGGGAAAACTCAATGAGTATGTATAAAGGGTTGCTTTTACTTCTTGCGATTCTTTCAGTCGAGCACTTTTTCCTCTATTCTCTGTATGGTGTAGCTGAATTCATTCTCAGTATTTTCTATGAAGATATTGATATTGGTCTACGTGATATACGCGCCATGGAAGGGATTTTATGGATGCTTATCATCGCCGGTTTCATACAGTATAAAAAGGCGTCACTAACTGTAAAATGGAAAGCAGATGATATAACTGTGCCAATACTATTTCCTCGTACACTCAACGAAAAAGAAAAGTTAAAGTTGATGGATATTGTGCATCGCCATGATTGTACAGTTCCATACTACAAAACCGTTGTTGAATCGGGTAGACCTCTAAACAGCGTGGACCTAAAGTATATAAATCTTAAAGCCAAAAGCTGTGAATAAAGACTTTACACCGTAGGCTATCCAGTTTGACGTTTGCTCTATATATTGCACATTTATCAGCAATACATTTTTTTCTTAGACCCTCCAATTATTAAGCACCTAAAGAAAATATAGCGGCCATTCCTTAATACACTTGTTTTGCTGCCTTTATGAAGTTCATAAAGCTGCAAATAACTCAATACAATATTTTTAACAGGAGATGCGCCAATGAATTACTTCTTGGATGGTGTAAAGCGGTACGTTGATTTTTCTGGACGTGCAAGACGGAAAGAGTTCTGGATGTACTTTTTGTTCTATACTATTTTTTATTTTGTCGCAGCCGTAATAGAGGAATTAACGGGTAACCCATTCATTACAGTGATCTACGCACTGGCATTAATGCTACCCACGCTTAGCATCGGCGCTCGCCGACTTCACGATATTGGTCGAACAGGATGGTGGCAATTATTGAATATCATCCCATTGCTAGGTTTTATTGTTCTTATTGTCTTTTTTGTGCAAGATAGTAAATCTGACAATAAATATGGCGCAAACCCTAAAGCTGCATAACTTATTGATTTCACGCATGATAATCGGATTTATCATGCGTCAAGTTTCAAGTTAACTACGTCATTTGACAAGAACACAAAATTTCTGGTGAAAAGACCAGAAACGACGCAAAAACAAGATAGCTTGCGATAAGAAAATACAATTCAGGCAAGCTTTTACTCTTCTACCGTCTCAAATGAATCGTGAGGAATGACTTGCCATGCCTCTGCGCCGTCATAGTCGTTTCCTCCAATCGCTAGATACTTATTACCTGATTCGTCAATCGCCCAAGTGCCTGCCATATGACTGCTTGCGTTTGACTCCAGGCTAGCCGTCCAACCACCAGCGCCCTGTCGCGTAACAATGACATATCCGCCATTGGGTATATGTGTATTTTCTCTTCTGTATGCCCTTGCAATATCAATGAGTTCTTGTGTTTCAGGTTGTATTTTCATTATTTCTCGCTATTTTCAATTACCTCTAACCATATATAAAATAGGTTTAGATTTCTTTGTTAGCGCCCACTTTTGAACAGCTTTTTATTGTCTTTACTCACTAGTGGAATCTACGCGCCTAACTAATTGAGACTCAGTATTGTAAACACGTTATGAGTAATATGGCAGCATCCCAACAAAAGCAGTTTATAACACTGTTAAAGAGCGTATCATGTTGCTTTCTTATCGAATCAACGATTTTTCAACGGAAGTAGGAAAGGATACTATGAAAGATCAGTGTTGGCATAAATCCCCCCATAAGTACCACTTTGGCAGAGGCCGCGACACCTTTATTTCTGTAAAGTACTTGATTGCACTTACTTATTACCCTTACATCAAATGATTGCGCAATAAAGAACATCGATATACTTAATATTTACTTATAAGAAAGACCTACCCTGTCACTGCTATAAATTGTGCTGGGTTAAATTTGAAAAAGAACTTGGCAGTCGATGACTCAGGTTCTATTTATGGAGATTTACATGGCGTTTGATCAGACAAAAGCGTTTACTCAACTAGAAGTTTTGGTGAAAGAAAAGAATAAGGACACCTTCTTTTTTGATTTCATGCTCGCGTTTAAAACGCCTCGTGCCACTATCACAAAGCTGAAAAAAAATATTGGCTCAGATGTTTCCTCTCACAATGGGGAATTTCGACTTAAAAATAAAATTCACTTCAAGCCAGTGCCAGTGGGATCAGATTTGCACATTGAATGCGACAACTTGAAAAGTGCCACCAGCACCACAAAAGAACATATCCGTTTTGTATTTGTGACAGATTTTAATGATGTAGTCGCTTACGATACAAAAGCAAAAACTTTGTTGGATGTTGAATTTGTAGACCTTCATAAAAATTACGCTTTTTTCCTTCCGCTGGCAGGTATCGAAAAATATGAATTGACAGACGAACACCCAGCAGACATCAAAGCGGCGTACAAACTAGGGCAATTGTGTGATGTGATTAGACGTCATAACACCATCGGTACGCCTGAAAAAATCCACGCATTTAATGTCTTCCTAACCCGTTTACTCTTTTGTTTTTATGCTGAAGACACGGGCATTTTCGCCGAAAATCAGCTCATCACGGCAGTCCAAAATACAACCGATAAAAATGGCAGTGATTTAGATGCCTTCTTCACTCACTTATTCCGTGTTTTAAACTTGCCGAATGATGCTATAGAACGAGCGAATTTACCCTCACATCTCGCGTCTTTCCCATATGTAAATGGCGGTTTATTCGCAGTTGACGAATGGGTGCCGAAGTTCACTGGCAAGGCCCGACGCATGATCATAGAGGCCGGGTCGCTTGAATGGGATAAAATAAACCCAGATATTTTCGGAAGCATGTTTCAGGCTGTCATAGACCCGAAACAACGAGGAAAGTTAGGACAGCACTACACCAGCGTTCCTAATATCATGAAAGTGATAAAGCCATTATTCCTTGATGAATTCGAAGAAGCACTAGAGAAAGCGAAACACAGTACGAAGAAATTACAGGCACTCCTTTTTCGGTTACAACGCACCCGCTATTGCGATGTTGCTTGCGGTTCGGGAAATTTTCTAATCATTATTTATAAAGAGTTACGTCACTTTGAGATGAAAGTGTTTAAAGCACTGGATGCGTTAGGTGAGCAGTCTGTCATGTTTATGAGCGGCATTCGGCTGTCTCAATTTTACGGTATAGAGATTGACGACTTTGCCCATGAAATAGCGCTGCTTTCTCTCTGGTTAGCAGAAAATCAAATGAATAAATTGTTTGAAGAAGAGTTCGGCCATTCTGAACCAATGCTACCACTAAAAGAGTCAGGCAACATCGTGCATGGAAATGCATTAACCCTAGACTGGGAACAAGTTTGCCCCAAAAGGGATGAACAAGGAGATTTAGAAGTGTACGTTTGTGGTAATCCTCCGTACCTTGGTACTCGAAATCAGAAGCAATCTCACAAAGCTAATGTTTCACAAGTGTTTGGTAACTATAAACTAAAAGGAAAGTTAGATTACATTTGTTGTTGGTTTTATTTGGCCAGAAAATACATGGAGAGGTCGAATGTTGCAGTAAGCTTTGTCACGACTAACTCTATCTTCCAAGGGGAGCAGGTGGCTGCTTTCTGGCCGCTAATATTGATGAACGATGTAAAAATACATTTCGCATACCCTCACATAGTGTGGGAAAACAACGCTAAAGACAAAGCAGCTGTCCACGTTTCAATAATCGGTCTTAAAAATCACCCTAAAACCATCAAGTTATTTAATAGAGAGGATGACGGTCTTTACCAAATCGTTAACAATATCAACCCTTACCTTATCGACGGAAAAAACATAATCGTTCACCCTCAAAGAAGCTCCATTCATTCAGGTGTCCCAAAAATGTTGAAAGGTAGCTACCCCACAGATGGTGGAGGTTTGATACTTAATTTGGAGCAAAAGAAGGAGATTGAGTCAGAGTATCCAGAACTTTGTCAATTTATTCGTCAGTATGTAGGTTCAGAAGAATTTATAAACAGCAAGCAGAGGTGGTGTTTTTGGTTAAAAGATGCCGATAGTGCTACTTTAAAAAATCACGCATATCTCCTAAAGCGCCTAAAACACGTTGAAACATCCAGACTGAATAGCTCTAAGCAAAAAACGCGTGAACTAGCTAACACTCCTCACTTGTTTGATGAGGACAGACAGCCTCTAGAAGGAAGTTATCTATTTATTCCGGCAGTTTCTTCAGAGAGAAGAAACTATGTCCCTATTGGTTTTTTACCATCAACCACGATTGCTTACACCAATTTGATTGTGCCAAACGCAGATACTTACGCATTCGCTATATTAACATCAGAAATGCACAACGACTGGATGCGCACGGTTGCAGGTCGTCTAGAGAGTCGTTACCGGTATTCAGCTACGTTGGTATATAACACCTTCCCATGGCCTGAGGTTTCAGAGGCTCAGAAATCAAAAATAAGCGCTCTTGGTGAAGAAATTTTGCTGACGCGAGCAGATTACCCTGATAAAACTTTGGCTCAGCTTTACGACCCAGACAAGATGCCTGAACCTTTACATAAGGCACACAGAGAACTCGACCTCGCTGTTGAACAACTGTATCGTGATAAGCCATTTGAAGACGCAGCGGAACGCGTCGCGTTTCTCTTCAAACGTTATGAAAAACTAATCAATACCAAGGAGGGTAACCATGCCTAATTTAGTGAACGTTCAATTCGATAACACATCCACAAGTAAAACGAATGAGCTTGGCATGCGACCCATGCAGGCTAAAGTTTTTGAACAGAGAAATGAGCAGTACTTATTAGTAAAGGCACCACCAGCATCAGGTAAATCCCGTGCTCTGATGTTTGTCGCACTGGATAAGCTTCTGAATCAAGGTATGAAAAAGGCTATTATTGCCGTACCAGAAATGTCCATTGGTAGTTCATTTAAGTCCACAGACCTCACATCACACGGGTTTTTCGCTGATTGGCACATGCCCGACAAATACAACCTCTGTAATGAAGGTCAGATTAACAAAGCAAATGTATTTCGTGAGTTTTTGTCATCGCCTAATGAAAAGGTTTTACTGTGCCCTCACGCAACATTTAGGCTGACCTTAAAAGATATTGATGTCTCAATGTTAAACGATACAGTAATAGCCATTGATGAATTTCACCATGTCAGCGAGTCAGCAGACAATGAACTGGGGAATGTTCTCAGTGAGATAATGAGCAACAGTAATGCCCACATCGTTGCCATGACCGGCTCTTACTTCAGAGGGGATCAATTAAACATCCTCAACTCCTCTGACGAGGCAAAATTCAAACCTGTGAGCTATTCCTACTATGAACAGATACAAAGCTATCAATACCTTAAATCACTCGGTATTGGTTACCACTTTTATCGCGATGGCTATTTAAGCGGTCTCAGTGAAGTTCTTGATGTCACTAAGAAGACCATTATTCATATACCCAATGTCAATTCACGAGAAAGTACTGGTGATAAATACAATGAGCGTTCAGCTATTCTAGATATTATCGGCGGTGGACATCTAGAAGAAATCGCCACAGATGAAAATGGTATTTATCTTGTTCCTGCCAAATTACCAGATGGTTCCGAGCGAATTTTGAAAGTTGCTGACCTCGTTGATGACGGCCCGAATAGGACATCAGTACAAACCTACCTTAATAACATAACGAGTGCAGATGACTTGGACATGATCATCGCGCTTGGCATGGCCAAAGAGGGATTTGATTGGGAGTATTGTGAACACGCACTTACGATTGGATTTCGCAGTAGTTTAACTGAAGTCATTCAAATCATTGGTCGTGCGACTCGTGATTGTGAGGGCAAAACACACGCACAGTTTACCAATCTAATTGCTGAGCCTGATGCAACTTCAGAAGAAGCGGCGTATGCAGTAAATAATATGCTGAAAGCTATCTCTGTCTCACTATTAATGGAGCAGGTATTAGCGCCTAAAGTTAATTTCAAAATTCGCGGGGAAGTCATCGGTCAGGGTGAAGGTGACTACGAAATTAGTATAGATGACTGGCCTAAGCCGCCAAGTGAAGCTGCTAAAAAGGCGATTGAGAACAGCGATACCATCATTGCTAAATTAACAAATGACAGCAAGAAACTGCATTCAGTCCTCACAGGCGAGTATGAACCGGAAGTTTGGCGAGACTACCATATCCCTAACCTCTTAAAAGAATCTTACCGGGGTTTTGCGCCCATCCCCTCGAAATCGGCATTAGGAATTAAAACATTGAGTCTGTTATGATTATGAAAAAATAATCAGGACTATATGCC
>JYMV01027352.1_pt1 | contig 13349 bp, 11 predicted proteins | sample 338911 | NCBI WGS metagenome assembly JYMV01 (sample SAMN03354496, study PRJNA234377) | hydrothermal vent metagenome | biome: Deep sea; feature: Hydrothermal plumes at the Eastern Lau Spreading Center, Western Pacific Ocean; material: Seawater | place: Tonga | collected 2009 | depth 2000 m m | reverse complement strand
GGCCAAGATGGAATGACGGAACAAGAAGACAATGTTGTTGAGGAAGACGATGAAGAGGATGTCTCTGAATAGAATTCGCAGTAAACAGGAAAGCCTAGTTGTTATTTTCCAGTAGATCGTAATAGTCGATTAGAAATGTGGCTAGATCCGTAGGGTTCGGAATGTTTGTTCTTAACTTTTCGAATCCAGCTGCAGCATAACGATCGAGTTCTTCATGGCCTATTCGACTTAAGTTTGTTTCATTCGTTTCATCGAAAACTTCATTTAGAGCATCGGTCATTTTTTCTGGGTTATCGACAACGTAGTTATTTGATTCGGCAAACTTCCAAAACAGCAGCGCTCTGACCAAATGCTGATTTTGCTTTAAATGCCCTACGAAGTGATCTGTGATCCCAACAGGATCAGAAAGATCCGTTGGGGTTTCGTCATGTGCGATACCCAGGAGAGCGCACAACCAATATGTTTCTAGCATGTCGTTGAATTTTCCAGTCTCTGAATGAGCCTCCAAATGTCGGAAATACTCTCTGCACATTTCTGGTTGGTTGAAGTTTGGCATATTGTACTCCTTTGGTTACTGAACAGAGTATTCAGGACCGTAATCTTTGAAAAATTGAATGTCAGCGTTCGCCACGATCGATCCTGTTTGAGGGTCTCCAGTTATTGTTTCATCTTCTCTGTGAAAAGTGAGTAAGGTACTGTCATTCGCGTACAAAAGTTGATTGGAAGTACTTGAGGCGTTTTCGATGACGTCCCTTTCGGCGGTCGTAATAAAACCAATGAACTGGCCAAAATCGGACAGAACAGAATTGGCCCAACCCTTGATAGCAAACGTGTCAAGACCAGTGACCGGACTATCACAAATAAGGGGAACGTCCATGTTTCCAAGTTTGGCAAGAGAAGAGATGAAACAATACGCAGCGGATACCACGGCGCCAATATTCGCCGCCTCTTGTACTTGCCCAGTCTCGTTGATAAACAGTAAACCTGCGCGATCGAAATCTATACGAGTATTCCCCCCCCCCTTACTATCGATGGTATCTAACAGTCTATTGGTTTCCGATTTAAGTTCTCTCTGTAAATCTTCCATCACTTCGGTTAGAGCCTGGAAAATTACTGTTCGCGCAGTATGAGTTGCTCGTTGCAAAATCTGCAACTCATGTGTGACTGCTAGTTTTTCCTCGAGATGGTTTTCGATTTCTTTTAGACTCTTTAAATTATTGCAAGTAGTGAAAATATGTGGTTGAAGAGTGGGCGCTCCCGCCGTCGTTCTAGATCCTCTGTCCCAATTATGAGTGGTAATAACATAATTATCAGTCTCGGAAATATTCTGAATCTGCTGAGTGATCTTTTTGAGATCTGTCTCAAATTTATGTTTAAATTTCAGGAGATTTTCGCGCTTCTCTGCTGCATCGGGATCATAGTTGCTACGGATCACGGCTAGTTCATGTTTTGAAGTGTCGTTATCTTGACGCAGTCCGTGGATATTATTGAAAGCATCAGGAAATGAAAAATCCGAAGCTGGATTATCCTCCACTTCCTTCTGCATACCCCTAACAACAACGAGTATCTCGTCTCCGAGATAGTTTTTACTCTGCTCGGTTACGTGAGATCTCATGTTCCCAGTCCAAGATTGTCCACATATGCAGTTATCTTGATGCAGTAGTTGCTCAAAAAATGCTTGACCGACGCTTTCAGGAATTCTCGCCCGCAACATAGCGGTAGTCAGTTTATGGACCCCCGACCACATAGATGGATTAATATTTGAAGGTTTCGCTAAGCCGGCAAGTATTTTTCCGCAGATGGATTTAATCTCAATATTGTTTGATTTTATTCGGCTTTCGTAATGAGAAATCTCTTTCTGCTGTTCTTGTTGTGTATCTATGGATTGCATTTCTGCAACGAGACCCACAATTTGCTCTTCCATATCCAGACGAGCAATTTCCAAATTTGTCTGCTCTTCTTCTAAATTGCTAATGTGTACTTTTAACTGGTCGAGACTGCTCTTGGTTTGTTGAGATTGCGGATTCCCTGCGGAATTTTGTCTTTCACATGCGTTCTCGAAGATTTTACTTAGTTGGCAATATTCAGAAACGACAAGGTCCTGGATTTTGTTCAGACCAGTTATTTCGCAAATAGCCTTTTTTATACGATCTTGACCTTGAGATTTACAAATATCTTGGGCTGTTTCGCCATCGAAGATGAATAACTCCACGAAATTACTTTTTCCATGAAAATGCCGCTTAAATTCAGGCGGTAGTAACCAACCGTCTTTGGTTCCGCCGATATCTGGGCTCGTTGTTTGGAAGCTTGCACTTGGAGGTGTGGTGGAGTTGTCAATTTGTAAGGTGATTGTCCAGGAAACCCACTTCCCCGGGTGTTGCGGATTTTCAATAACTAGAGTTACACCGAATTCTCCTGAGTCAGGGTTTCCGCCTAAGTCTTGCTCTGGATCTTGGTTGTACCGAAAATTCGATATCTGATTGGAGTCTGGGAGTTCTCCAGAAAATAATGCTCGAAGCAATTTAAGGGTAGTCGTTTTCCCGATCCCATTTCTCATTAACCACCAGTTCAGCCCATCTTTTGGAAGTGCTTCGACGGCTTCGAATTGGCGGATAGATTTCCAAAAAACTTTCCTGATGCGTAGTTTTAATTGGTGAGACATTATTGATCACTTCGTAATTCATTACCTAGTTCTTGGAGCCTACTTAATAACCGATCATCAGCAATTGGCTCGGCACGATTTAATGCTTCTCGAACGATCCATAGCAGGTGCTCTTCAGCCCGACCTGATAGTCCTTCTTTGCTAGTAATCGCCACAATCTTAGATTTAATGTCATCGTATCGGTCACGCATCTGCCCTCGCTTCACTAAGCTCGGTTAACCATGTTTTCCTATGAAGATCTGCAGGGATCCATTCGGAACTATTGTCGACATCGATGTATACAAAGTCCACTACCTTCGCCACCTTCTCTGGGTCTTCAGGATTCCTGCGTAATGCTCGCCCCATTCGTTGGATAGTCTCGCGCTGCGATCGATCGGCAGAAAATAAGATTATTGAAGAAAGGTCTCTAATGTCGATACCTTCGGAAATCATGTGACAAGTGATGAGCAGGTCCAGTTTTCCTTCACTAAAGAGTTTTAGATTGGATGGATCATCTTTATTAAAAAAGGTGCGATATCTTCCCACAAATCTATGAACGGACTCGGCGACTGCTTTTCCATATTCCATAGTGTTGACAAATATTATGGCTCGGTTCAGCAAAGTCTTTCTATCGCTCGGAGGTATGCTATTTAAATAATTCTCGAAGACTCCAATTTTTGAAACAAAGCCCTTAATAACCTGCGCCATTAGAATATAGGCATCCGTTGGTCGCGCTTCCCCGGCAGCTACTTTGGCAAACATCATATTTCTTACTCCAGCCAGTTCTTCCTTTTCATTGTCTGTGGGCTCATAGTCGAAAGGGATATATTCGAAAGGGGATAAAAGACCGGAGCAGATAGCGTCTTTTAGCCCAAAGTGAAAGACTGAACCTGTTTCAGTCAAAGTAGTTCTAATAGCCTCAAGATCGACGGTGTTGGTGTTTTCAATAGGCGCAGCAGCTTCAACGATTTCGAGTCGATTTGTGCAAATGGCTTTAATCAAAAATTGATTTCTTACCTGATCGTACTCATTAAATGGTGTCGCGCTAAGACCCAAACGAAACTGGAATGCTGTGCACTTTGTTTCGACACTATCTTCTTCATGTCTGCTAAGGTTTTCTATGCGTTTCTCAGCTCCCAAATTGTGAACTTCGTCTACGATCAATAGCGTTCTTGATAGATCTTTGCCGAAAGTTTTGTACTCATCGAGGAAGTCTGGTAGGAAATTGTATGTGGTAAAGAGGCATTTCCCCGCGAGAGAAGACTGGCGGAATACCCCGATACTCTTATTGTTAGCCGTGTGCCAAAAACTAGAGGTTCTCCATGGTGAGATAGGTCTGTTGCGGTTTCCAGGGTGCGACCCGCACATTACGTCGTTCCATTGCTTGAGCAGTCTTTCAGTTGCACAAATAACTAGGGCATCGATTTGATTTTTCAAGAATAGTTCGTTCGCGATATTCAACGCGGCGATGGTTTTTCCGGTTCCTGTGGCCATCCATAGGATTCCGGTACCGTTTGCTTGCTCCGGGTCAGTAAACCATTCTACGGCTTCTTCTTGATGTCGGTATCGAGGATCCGGTTTGACGTTGTCTGTGCTGCTTGTCTCTGAAGTACCTGTAGTTTCGTCATGAGCTTGAATGATGACTTTTTCTAATGCGTCGGGGAGATCAAACAAGATGGCGTTTCCAACTCTCGGCGCTTTAAAGAGGGAAATTAAATAATCCCGCTTTCTCTCAGCTCTATCCTTGCCTTCCCCCCAGGATGTATACACATCGGTGGTTTCAATGTTGTCGACTAATGCTGGAGCTGTGAAGTTGTCTGACCCGCTAAATGCAACGAAGTCTCCATTCTCGTCTTCGAAAAATCCGAGTTTCTCGTGATAGAGTCCGCCGTCTTTTCCGATCGCGATTCGAATCTCTAGCCGTTGTGCTTTGAGTAGAGAGGTTAGAATTTGCACACCTGAGGATAAAGGCGCAGTGAATTCCTTTTGAACAATCTCTTCCAAAGTGGCAATCGCAACTGATTGTGCCTCTTTCGTTCCCTCTACGATTGCCTGTTTGTCTTGTTCGGAAAGGTGGACTGAGCAAACCAATTTCATGGTCCCGCCGCGTCGAACAAAATCCAGGAGCGGTTCTCCGAGAGATTCAAAAACTGAACTAGAAAAGTAACCTGCTGCTCGCCAGGATTTTATCGACAGGTTCAGTGCTGGTTTGTAAAAGTTGTCCAATTGGTCTTGGTGACCGGAGCGGTACTCAATATCGAATTCATACTCGCGTAACATATTCTGCTCCCTATGCTGACATGTCTGCCAGTATCAGGTGCCATTGATTTTTTTGGAACCTGGTTGCCAGCAGATTAATTTCCTTTTGAAAAGTAACTTTAACTAAAGTAAGGTGAGGAACTCGGATGAACTCATGACGTCAATGTGTCCTCAATCGGAGGGAAGAGACCAATATGCGTATAGCGGATGCGGCGAAGGAAGCCCTGTGCTCTCTCAATCGACCAGCGACTCCCAATGACATCTATTCAGAGATCCAAAAGAAAAATCTCTATCAGTTCGGAGCGAGCAACCCTGTTTCGGTGCTCAATTCGGCGATCCGTAGGCACACTCTGGGGAGCAAAACACTGCAGAGCACACCACTATTTGAGAAGTTACCGTCTGGGCAGTATCAGGTAATTAGACAGTCGAGTGACTAGCTAGGGGAGTCAGGGGGTTTTTTCAACCGGTAGAGTCGGTGGCCGCGAACTTCGAGGCCTTTGGCTTCGAGGAGTTCACCCCACTCTTGTGCTCTGCCAATCGATTCGTCTGAATCCAGCAGGCCCGATCGTTCTTCTTGACGAGTGAGCCTTTCAAATCGTCCCCTAAGGGAATAGTTTTCGTCGACCAAGAGTTCTTTTCGATGCAGGATCGACGGATTTTTCGAGTTGCTGTAATCATAATATCGAACCTTGAAGGCACCCATTGAAATCACATATGAACCTTGCAAGGGTGGATGACCCTCCCGGTCAAAAGTTGGGTATTCGAGATAAGACACTTTTGGTTTGAACCGGTGAAGTTTTAGTAACGTGGCGTCTTCATCGACACCGTAATAGGCTTGCGCGCAACCTTCATAAATTTTAAGGAGCGGACTGAGAGACCCGACAGCGCTCAGATGAATATAGAGTGCGTTGCCAGTTTTCTTCCCAATCTCACTTTCGTCGATCGCATTTGAGATGGCTTCTGGATCACCGGCCTGGTAGAGCAGGTGGTCTGCCTCTAAGCAGCAAGTTTTGTAGTTACCAAATAAGTCCCTTACGTCATATTGCAAAGTCAGGGGCAATTCGGAGAATCTTGGTCGGCCACCAAATTTCTCCAAGGCGAAATGGATTAGCAGAGATTCACGAGCATCCGCTTTTGCCGCATCCCATGATTCAGTTCCCATTACGGTCTTGATCACCCGAGCTGCACGTACAATAGAGCCCATATGTTCTTCCAGGGCGTGGCACCAGGATTGTTCGGCCTTCTTTGGAAGTCTTCCGCGTTCGATTGCAAAATCGGAGAGTTGCTGCAGCAGATCTCTGTGTTCTTCAAACAAAATGTCTGACAAGCGAGGACGGAATATGGCAGGCCCCCGGCGATATCGTTTCGCCAGAAACGTTTGGCGTTCCGATTCATCTCTAAATGCAGCGATTACACCCGGGGCAATAGATACCGTGCGTTGCTGCAGCACCTCCGCGACAAAATCGCGGAGTTCTTGCTGGCCATAGAACTTTTGAAAAGTTCCTTTACTGGTGACACAACCATCGGCAAGAGGGTCTGAGGAGGTGAATTCAGTTCGGTCAAATGTCATTCGAGCCGAAACGATCAGTCGACTTTTTGTCAGGCTCCAGGCATTGAGAAGTGTTTCGATACGTTCTTGAGGTTCTTCGATCACATTTAATACGAAACCTAGATTGACAACGTCTGATTCAATAAGCTCAGCTTTAGGTTGATGAAATGGATCCCAGCCACGAGCTGAAATCCCGTTACTATTTAAGAAGCGTATGTCGTCTCCATGCCCGCAACCGTAATCGAAAACCGATTCGCCCTCATGGATCAATTCATTCTCAAATACCAAACGCATTGGTTTTGAGAGTTGATATCGCTTGATGGCAGTCTTAGCTCTTTGGATCACTGAGTTCTGGGGCATCCTTGCCTCCATGAGGAATCGCAAATTGAACGAGATCTGAGATCGAGCGAATCCCCCCGGGCCCTCCCATGCGAGCCATTCCCCTTTGGATATGAAGTTCAATTGAGTGCCGAATGTTATCTTCGGTAACGTCGAGGTTTTCTGCGATTACCTTTTGCCGACCGAGATCCCAATAGATCTCGGCGTAGCTTTGCCCAAAGGTGCCCAACTGGATTTCAAAATCCTCACTAGATGATGCAATAGAATCTCTTGGTGGCCGATCATCTTGAACGGATAGACAAAAAGCCCATCTGCAAAGCACGTGATAGTGCTTCACTTTGGTCTTTCGCTTTAAATAAACCAGTTGGTCTCTAGTCCTTTTGGGAAGCCTGAGGACAAGATCACGCCGTAACGGTGACACCATCGAAATAACCTTCCCGGATAGAAGTTGACTCAGAATCATCATCAAAGATTAAGATGTATGATTTTGAAATAGCAGGTTTTAGGTGAGAGAGTCGCTCTCCAACGATTTCCTCATCAGTGGAAAGCAGGACGACCTGGGTGGATGCTTTTGGAAAGTAGTTCTTGACCAAACTATCGCGATGGCGTCCGTCTAGCCTCCCCAGGGGGGTGTCAATTACGACAGGGATTTCTCGATTAGAAGAATCGGCTAATCCCCAAAGAATCGACGTTGCTAACAATTGGCTTTCTCCAGCTGAAAGATCCTGGAGGTCAAGGACACGATTTCCTTTGAGAAGTTGGACTTGATAGGTTTTGCGGTCGATTTTTACATGTTCGGCTAGTTTTGTTTTATGAGTCAAGGAATGGAAGCGACGAAAAATCGAGGTTTCTATTCTTTGTAGGTTTTGTTCTATGATTTTCATTCTGAAAATGGCTAAAGTTTCACGCGACTTTTCGCTGAATCGGATAATCCTATGGTCGGCTTCTGCTTCGAATTGAATCTTTGCTGTCTCTTTCAAAAAGTTGTTTAGGTTGCGTTCTGTAGCTTCGCAACGTGAGTTTGCTTTTTGATAGTGCTCTTCTGTGGAGGCGAGCCGTTCTTGAAGTGCCGTGACATCCCTCATGGCAGCGTCTCTACGGTGGAGTTGCTCCTGGATGCTGTCTTCAGCTGGAATCGAGTCTCTTTCCCTTTGAACTTTTCTGAGGTCCTCATCAACTTTGGCAATAGATCCCAAGGCAGATTGAAGTTCTTGAAGTTCTTCAGGAATCACCTGGTCGCGTAGGCCTATTAAGAAATCTAGTTGTGAGGCAAATATGGAATGTGCTGCAGAATTAGATTCGGCATCCAGATTCCAAGGCCTTGATTTTCGGAAGGCATCGATTGCTTTTATGGCGGCTTTAGAGATGTCTCTGGATTCCAACTCGTTGACTAGATGGGAAAATTCTGTTCGCAAATAGTCAGTTGCAATTACCTGATCTGTTGAAGAATTGTCTTCAGAAATTTGCTCGATAAGTGTTGTAAGAGAATCGTTGGCAAGGAACAGTGGGATCGGGCCTTCTGCAAGACTCTGCAATCTGCTTGATGCTTCTATATTGTTTGCTAATAAATCGGAATGCTTGAGTTCTATTTCTGTTCTCTTTTGATGAACTTCACCACCAATGGCTTTAAACTTATGATCTTCCGTTTTTTCTATTTCAAGAGCGCGATCGAGTTTGCAACGTATCGATCCTAGGTTTTGTGAAGTTTCCTCTTTGAACTTGACTGCCTCGGTGAGTTCCAAGTTGAGTTGCGTTGCTTTCCCCTGTTCTTCAACGGGGATATGGCTGCTTTGTTTTCTGCGTTCTATTAATTTTAAATCACTACACAGTTGGTCAACTATGTCGATCCCGAGAAGATTATGTATTGCTTGTCGTAAAAATTCCCCAGACGATTCGGCTCCGATGAGTTTTTCGATTTGCTCGGCATCAAAGAAAAACAGATGACTGAGGCTAGCGGGGAGGTGCTTTTCAATCCAATCTGGCCAGGTGGTTTCTGCGTCTTCCCATGCTTGGCCATTTTCGGTCACTGTAAGGGTTTCTTTTTTAGTAGTACTTTTTCGATTGATATTCCTACGGACAATAAATTGAGTTGGTGCGTTTCTTTCTTTTACTTCGAAAGTCATTTCTACCGAGGAAATATCTGTTGTTGACGTGTTCGGCTGCGTTCTGTGGACTAATCCTTTTAGATATCTTCTATAGTTCTTCCCGATTCTTTTGTGCGCGGGAGATCGGGTTCCATAGAGGACAAATTGAATCAATTCGATTAAGGTCGTTTTTCCAGCGCCATTATTTCCGCCGATCAATGTGATCGGTTTGTCGGGATCGTCCGTATTGAATGACAGTGTTTGCCTACCGGAATATGTGCCAACATTTTCCAATATGATTTGGCGAAAGATCATGAATCGGTTTCCTCGACACTATTTGGGCTTTGTGTTGGTTCATAGTCCTCGCCGCCTTCTTCGAGTTTCACCTTGTGTTTTTGCAATTCGAGAGCGTCTTCTTTGTCCTCGTAATAGCAAGTCCGGATTTGCTTTTCTAATTTGTCGAACAGTCCCTTTCTCTTGCCATATAGTCGGTATTCCCATTCCACGTCGAGTAGGTTTCTAGTGAGTTCGTACATCAAAGGCTCTTCAGAGCACTGACTTTTTAAGAGCGACAGGGCTTCATGATCAAAGACTCTGCGTTCGTCCCTCTTTTCTCCTGGATATGGAATTTCGAATACCTCTTCGTAGATCTGGGGTAACAGATCTTCGATTTCTCTTTTGTCTTCGAGCCAGATTCTGCGAATCTCTTCGAGTTCGTCCAACTCAATGAGTTGCCATGACTTTAAGGATTCTGGAGTTAATGGGTTTTGCTGGATGACTTTCTGAGCTTGCAGGAGCCGTTTTAACCAATATGCTCGTGAGTCTTGTGTGTATGGGCCAGGAACCAGTTGAATTTCATTATCTCGGTTTCGGTAGTGCGTTAGATTCCCCCAAATCCTGCGAAAGTCACGTCTCTCTCGATCTAGTTTCCTGGCGTTTTCTTCGCGAAAATCGAGCTCGTTTCGTAGTTCGAGGAGAGGAAGCATCCACTCCTTCTCGTAGTCATTCTGAATCATGGCACTCATTGATTTATCTTGGTCGACCAGTGTGCATACCCAGCAACCGAATCTGCTGGTGCCACAACTGGGAGTGCTGGTGTCGACAACTACCGGGCACTCGTTGTCAGCAGTGGCTCCTTTGTATAGGGCTAGCAAGTTGTGGTTGTCGTAGCCCCAGGGGTTCTCTACCTGAGTGAGGAAGGTCCAAACATCATCGTTAGACCAATCCGCAATGGGGGAATACACCCAGCAGCCTTGGAGATCCGGATGTGGTGCTAATCCGAGTTGGTCCTTAACGTCTTCTTGTCGGTCTAATCGAGCTGCACGCACGGTGCTTTCTGCACGTCGAGTACCCAGGAAAAGAACTACTTCACCAAATCTACTGATCTGGTTCTGTATGAACTCGGTTGTCGGGCTGATCTTGAGTCGCTCCGTGCACCAGCGAAATTTGTGCCTTGGTGCTGGATATCCTTTTCCAATCAGGTTTACCCAAAATCTACCCTCTAATTTTGGTTTCAGAAGATTCGCTTGAATTGGCAGGCCACAATTTTCAGCTGCTATGGACATTTCTTTCAATGAGTTCTCGACCCAAATAGCAACAACGGGGTTCTCAACCAGAGTGTCGGTGGTAACCACGAATATAGCTTTATTACGTTCTTCTGAAGGAAGTTGAGAGACCGCCATCCACACCAATTGGGCAACGGCAGTTGAGTCCTTACCGCCACTGTATCCAATCACCCAGGGGTCTTGATCCGCACGGTAGAGTGCTTGAAGGTCGTCAATAATGCCATCGATGGCCTTTTGTAGGCCTCCGTCGTTGAAGGCAGAATTCCTTACTGCTGAGTTATTTGACGACACTGTTGGACCTCTTTCGCTTGTTGAGTTCTCTTTCTTCAGCAGTAAGGGTGAGGCCTAGTTTTTGTTTGAGAAGAACTGCGGTGAGAGCGACTTGCCGATTTGCCTTTGATAGGCGTCCATCGATCAGTGCGCGCCCTTCCCAGAGGCGGTGGTTGCTTCGTTTCCAGTCGAGATTCTTTAGTGCTGAAAGCCGAGTTTTCCAAGACCGAGGCTCTTCTTGAAGGAGAGTATTTCCCGCACGGCCGAGCGCTTGGAGAGCGATTGCGTGTGGATGGATGTAATCTTCTCGGACTTCTCCAGAGGTGAGTGCTCGCTCATGGACCATTTGCCATTCTGGAAATATATCGAAGAGCGCATGAAAAAACTTCTGTGCTTTACTTACAGATTCTTCTTCTGTGAGTTCAATTCCTTTTAATAAGGCCTTGGTTGCGAAATGAAGGGCGCTCAGGGTGAACAGCCTTCTGGACCTTTTCGATAGAGAAGCTTGTTCTAACTCGACCAGATCCCGAAAGATTGGTGATTCAAGTACAACGAGCTTGGTGATTCTGGCAAGCCGGTCTCTGTGATCGTAGAGAACTCCAAGGGACCGACTCGTTCGGATCGCGTATCGGTTGAGATCCGCGAACATCTGTTGACTGCGCGAAAGCCCTCGATCGAGAAAGAAAACGATCGCTATTGACTCATCACCTAGGTCTGGATCTAGACGTAAGGCTTCTTCAATGGCGGCTCTTCGATGTTGACCATCATTGATGATGAACCTTGCGTCCATTGGGATTTTCAGGGTGCCAATTTTAGAAGAGTCTCCCGATTTTCCGATGGGAGTAAACGTAACATCAGCATCGATGGATGCTGTGAGGGCAGAAAAAACGTAAGAGTCCCTGTTTTCGGCAAGGTATTCAGACATCTCTGGAATCCGACCTCGATTGAGTACCCTCTGTGCTCGCAATTGCGCAGGTAGTGCAGCTTCTTCTTCGTCGAAGAGGAAAATCCGCGGTATCAGTCGTAATGGACACATTGAGACGTAGTACTCGCGCTTTGCCATAAGGCCGCGAATAGCAGGAAAACTGTAGCCAAAGTCTGGATCTGACACTTGGCCCCCTCCAGGTGGATCGATATTGGCGGTTACCTGAGTCGACTTGCGGAAACATAAAGGATGCCATACGTTTGTCAACTAGGTTCCGTACATAAAGGAGGGGCATTGGTCGAGCAAGGTCCTCTATATTTTGACTCGGCAGCAACCACGCCTGTTGATCCGAGGGTTGCCGAAATTGTGTCCAGGATGATGTTACAGGACTTTGGAAATCCTCACAGCCGCACGCATTCCTTTGGTTCTACTGCCTCGAAAGCAGTGAAAGTGGCGCGACAGCAAGTTGCAGATGTGGTCTCTGCCAATCCTGCAGAGATTGTGTTCACAAGTGGGGCTACAGAGAGCAATAACATCGCCATATTAGGATTGCAATCTAGCCTCATGGAACGTGGCCAAACGCACATCGTCAGTTCGGAAATAGAACACAAAGCAGTTATCGAACCCTTGGAGCTCTTACAAAAGAGAGGGTTTGAAATTTCGTGGCTTAAACCAGATGCCAATGGAGTGATTTCTCCTGACGGTCTTCAGAATGCGTTACGTGAAGAGACCGGACTTGTCTCAATTATGCACGTCAATAATGAGACTGGTGTGGTCCAGCCATTAGAGGACATGGGGAAAATTCTGAAGTCGCACTCCGCAATTTTTCACACTGATGCAGCTCAAGGGTATGCAAAAGTCCCAGAAGAACTCAGTAGCACTCGTTTAGATTTGATCAGCCTCAGTGGTCATAAGATGAATGCGCCTAAGGGCATTGGTGCTTTAGTTACGAAGCGAAGAAAACTCGAGAGTTTACCTCTTGAGCCCCTGGTCGTTGGGGGGGGGCAAGAACGTGGGCTTCGGGCCGGTACAATTTCCTCTCCTCTTGTTGCGGCCCTCGGTTTGGCCTGTGAACTTGCAGTCTCAGAAAGGGAAGAACGTAGATCCAGGTGCAATCAGATCAGACGAGGGATAGAAGGGATGATTCAATCGCTGGGCGGTGAAATCCTGGGGGATCCAATTCGTCGAGTCCCGTGGATTGTGAATGCTCGATTCCCGGGCACAAATGCAGAGGCACTTCTCATCCGATTGAAGGATCATGTTGCTATTGCGACAGGTTCTGCTTGTACATCTGAGTCGTTTCAGAGTTCCCATGTGTTGAAGGCAATGGGACTGTCCGAAAAAGTTTCTCGAGAACATATTCGTTGGTCCTGGGGCGCAGAAAGCACGGAGCCTGATTATGACCACCTCGCTTCACTGATTCGTACTCTGTGGTAGCCATCACGAAACGATAACCCACCTTTCAATAGTATTTAGCGAGGTGGAATCGAACTACTGAAGCATTTTACAGCAGGGCAGCAGCGAAAATGAGAAGAGGGCTTCCAGTGGTATCTGATTGCGTGATCACCTCGACGGTGGGGCTGGCCAGTTGTTGTGCCATGCGCCAGGTAGCGAGAGGTGTGATCACGGCCAGCGTGATGAAGAGGATCAGGATCGTCGATGCGGGAACCCTGAGGCGATCGTCGGTGTCTTGATTCATCGGTTCCTTACCAGTTTC
>JYMV01034615.1_pt1 | contig 13350 bp, 8 predicted proteins | sample 338911 | NCBI WGS metagenome assembly JYMV01 (sample SAMN03354496, study PRJNA234377) | hydrothermal vent metagenome | biome: Deep sea; feature: Hydrothermal plumes at the Eastern Lau Spreading Center, Western Pacific Ocean; material: Seawater | place: Tonga | collected 2009 | depth 2000 m m | reverse complement strand
TGATCAATCTGTTACAAAAATTACAGCACGACCATGCGTTGGCCTACTTATTTATTAGCCACGACTTAAAGGTAATTCGTGCCTTGAGTGATCAGATCATCGTGATGCGGCAGGGCAAAGTCGTGGAACAGGGGGACGCAGAAACAATCCTTGATAACCCAACACACCCCTACACCCAGGCCTTGATGTCAGCGGCTTTCGACCTCGCTGTGACAGACATCAGCGCTGTGGCACAATGATTTCTACCTGAAATGAAGACCTTGATATTATGAATCTCTCACAGTACCCAATCGATACTCCTGAGAATCCTGAAACACAGCGTCTAATACAGGACTGCAGGTCTGAATTGTCTGAACACGGAATGTGCCTGCTGCCGGATTTCGTATCTGCAGCAACCTTAAATAGCATGGGGAAAGAGGCGAAATCACTATCGCCAAGTGCGCACTACAACGAACACTGGCGTACCAGTCCGCGGGGCGGAGGAGATTCTAAAGTCGGCGAAAGTACCCAAGCCACCAGGGCCAGCATACGGGCTATCGCTTTTGACCAGATGGGCCCGGACTCCCCATCCCGGCAGTTGTATGAATCCGATGATCTTTTGAACTTTGTGTCAGCAATTACCGACGAGCCAGAACTCTATCGATGCGTTGATCCTCTGGTCTCCTGTCATTTCTCAGTCTTTCGTGATGGTGACGAACTCGGATGGCACTATGACCCAAAGACAAATTTGGTTGTAACACTGTTGCTACAGAATGCTGATGATGGTGGGAGCTTTGAGTTTGCAAATGGCGTTCGGAACCCTGGATTCGACGACACCGAAATTGAACTTGCGATCATAGAAGGCCGATATGACGGCATTCTTTCTCTAGATCTTCGACCAGGTACGCTAACAATTATTAATGGCCACTCATCATTTCATCGTGTTACGCCCGTCATAGGTAATCAAGAGCGAATTGTTACCTTACTTAACTATTCGACAACTCCCGAGTTTCACTTCAGCGACAATATTCGACAAAGATTTTTCGGGAGACTGGCATAGCGCTGCATACACTCGAGTGGCAGCCTCCAATTAAGTTTTCTCCCAACGGTTCAAATCAATCTTTTCGTCACCTTCAAAAAGCCGTACCTTTCCTTAGCCTTGTTGGGTTGAGGCTTCGATTAAAATCCATCTCTTGGAATTTCGGTATTCCAATCCCGCGAGAAAATCTCCACATCGCTTTCATAGGCTGTCAATTTAGCATCTAGAAAAAATGATTCGTGCGAGCAAGTAACCGTGAGGTTACTTTCTGTTCGGGTTTCCCATTCTCCTCTCCCAATCACTTGATGGGCTGTGTACTCAGCGCGGGCGGAGAGGGGGTTGATGTCGTCTATTACGTAACGCTCTGTGGTCGCTTCCTCAGCTTCTATCTGGTTGTGTAAAAACCGTTGACGTCCCCCATCCTTAACGAGCCATAAAATAGTTTCTCCGCTAACAATATCATGATTGATAACGCGTTCATGGTGCGGTTCTCGCAGCGTTTCTGTTTCCAAGGGTGCTGCGTGCTCAGGTTCCGAAAATGGTCTTGCGCCGTCAGGCAACGGTTCTTCAAACACTGGGAGATCGAGATAGCTTTCGCTCGGTTCAAGCGCCAAACTTCCCTCATCGGGCGCCGGCCAGGCCATTGGCCAGTAACTTGTCGATAATGCGAGCCGTAACCGATGACCTGGTACCAACGAGTATCCCGTATCGTTTAGTTTTACGCGTACTTGGTAGCGCACGTTGGGCTCAACGGGGAGAGGCGATCCGCGGCCATCGCGTTGGGCAAGGTTAAGAAGCCCAAACGTAATAAGGGTCGACGCACCGTCCGGCCACACATCACAGAGTCGCACTGCAATCAAACCACTGGGAGCAGAAGGGATAACGCAAAGCTCTGCCCAAGTGGTCCCAAGAATCTCGAGTGGTGTCTCAAGTGTGGGGCCATCGAATATTACCGACCGGGCATCGTCATCGCTTTGATCAAGAGGGAGTTGCGGTGAGAATCCGCTCGTGTACCACGGCATGTATTCTCCTGAGCAGAGCCCACATGAGAGCGGAGATTTAATGATGACCACATCACCGGAAATAGGTTGGTTGGCAATTTGTGCATTACCTATAAAAAAACGTTGGCGTGATATTTGTGGGCTAGGCCACTCAAGTTCGGTCACCCATCGGCCTGGTCGGGTAGAATGGCCGGCGTCCGGGGGCACTTTTTCCTGAATGTATGCGTTCAGGCAAGATTCCTGATCAACGCCGTTTTCGATGCCCTTTAACCACCGATCCCACCATCTTAAAGCCTCTTGTAGAAATCCGATCGCCGGTAGAGGCATACCGTGGTGAGGATAGGCATGGCCCCATGGTCCGATGGTGCCCTTTTTGGGGAGTGACTTAGGCAGGTTTTCCAATAAACGCAGCACTGTATTTGGCCAGCAGTCTGCCCATCCAGTCACTGCATATACAGGACATTGAATCTTGTCATAGTGACCCTGAACGGTCCCTTGTAACCAGTACGCGTCCCGGCGCTGATGGCGTAGCCACGTGTCTACATAAAGGTTTGGCTCGCTCAGGCGATTGAGCCATTGCTCCCGCCAACTCTCACCCACCACCGCAGGATCTGGCGGTCGCCCATTTCTCCCAAGCATGACTGCGCCCCAGCCAATCGTCTGCCCTGATAAGCAACCAAGAAAATAGCTTCCATCATCATAGTAACGATCGTCGCTTGCACACACCGGGAGAATGGCTTTGAGCGCGGGATGACTATAAGTTGCCGCCTGCAAAGAAGAGACGCCACCCCAGGATATACCCATCATACCGACTGCCCCCGTACACCACGTTTGGGAACCGATCCATGTAAGGACGTCCTGACCGTCTTGCTGCTCTATTGGTAGATATTCATCTAGCTGAATTCCCTCTGAGTTCCCCGTGCCTCGCATATCAACACGTACGCCTGCATAACCGTGCCCCGCAAAGTAGGCGTGAATAACTTGATCCCGATTGGCGGTCCCGTCACTCTTACGGTAAGGGATGTACTCTAGAATTGCTGGCACGGGGTTTTGGTGTGCATCAACTGGTAACCAAAGCTTGGCCGCTAGCCGACAACCATCGGGCATGGTAATCCACAGATGCTCGGTAACTTCAACCTGGTATAAGAATTTATCGATAATCTTCGTCAAAATTCACACGCTCAATAAAACCTGATTATTGATAAGTCGAGTGCAATACTTCTTGCATTTGATCGACTAGATGCAAGCCAACGTTTGTTGTAAGTGACGATAGTTTAAGGTCAATGAATGATTTGATACTACTGGACCAGAAAAAATAAGGGGCCCGGTGATCACACTGAGGCCCCTCTACAAACTCACGACAATTTTATTGACTTTTAGGCCTTGCGGAAATGCCTCAACAGCGGTACACCATCCGGACGCACTCCTGGAATGATGGTATCCCGATAAATTGCGGGGGTTGCCTCGTGGGTAATGAAACGATACGCGCCTGATTCTTCCATCATGTCTTGCAGCTTCTTATACATGACGTCTCGCTTATCGTTATCGAGTTCACCCAACGCTTTGTTATGGAGATCATCAAACTCTTCATTGCATACGCGTTCCCAATTCCACACGCCAACCTGGTCGCAGGTAAACCACATAGTCGCCCAACTCGGGTCGGGAGCCATTGAGTATCGGGCGTAAATCAATTCAATATTCTTCCAGGACTCTCCATCGGACTCGGAACCTAGTGTCCAGAATGTTCCTGAGTCGTGCACATTGATTTGCACGTCGATACCTATCTCAGCAAGATTAGCCTGGATGATCTGAACTGCCACCAAGTACGTCGGCTTATTGAGCACATCGAGCGTAAACTTCAGTCGGCCAGCGTGCCCAGCTTCGGCCAGCAGTTTTCTTGCGCCTTCGTAGTCCGGTTTCGAGGGTGTCAGGTTCGCGTCTCGGTGCCCAACTAATCCCGGCGCTATGATCCCTGTCGACGGCTTGGCTACGCCAAAATACGCCGCTTCCATAATTGCATCAACGTCGATAGACCGTTGAATAGCCTTGCGAACGCGAATATCCCCTAGTTTCGGATTGTCGACATTCATACCCAGCCAGACATAGTAGAGCGATGGGCTCTCTAATAGTACTGAGCCTTTTGGAGGGGAGCTTCGGTAATTTGGCAAAGAAGATACGCTGACCCAGGTCCAGTCCAGGTCACCCGCCTCAAAACCCAACTCGGCCGACTTTTCATCTGTAATTACAAATAAATGAATCTCATCAAAATCGGGTTTGGGGCCGTTCCACAAAGGGTTGCGTTCCAGCACGAGCTTTTGTTTTTGTACCCACTCTTTAATCTGATAGGGGCCTGAGACCGCAGGGAGATCCGCAATCTTAAAAGTGCCACCTGCCGCTTCGGTGGCTTTTTTCGAGATGATGTCGCCCGATCCATAGGGCAAGGTGCTCCACCAAAGGGGAGCAAACGGTTTTTTCAGGACGATGGTGCCGGAATACTTTCCGGTGACTTCAACTTTCTCCAGGGTAGCCCAGTCGCCCGCGTAGGCAGACTTCATCTCCGGATCGCTAATTCGTTCGTAAGAAAACTTGACATCTTCAGCAGTCATCTCACCATAACCGTTGGTAAACATGATGCCAGGTCGCAGCCTGAATTTAATGTGCGTGTCGTCAACCTGCTCAATGTATTCCGCTGCGTCGAGCTCAGTTTCCCATTTGGTACCGGGCTTAAATGCAACCAGCTTATTAAAGACTGCACCCCCAATCCATCCCTCGGGTGCCGCTAGCGTGTATGCAGGGTCTAGAACCTGAAAAACCGAATAGCTCCGGATTTTAAGAATGCTGCCTTCCGCGCTAAACGAAAGGCCCGGGTTCATCATCGCGGTAGCCCCTAAAGCCGCCGAGCCTTGTAGAAACCTACGTCGTGTAGTTTTAACATCACGCATGTTCATTTCTCCTTTTAATGGTGTATCTGATAGTGGTTGCGAGAGTTTGTCATAGCTCTACTACAGCATCAAATAGGTTGATTCCAGTTCACAAGCATTAGTTCGAATCAACACAATTAATAACATAGTTTCGGTTGTTAGTATCGAGCATCCGTAATTTTTTCCCTGAACTTCGGGTTGTTTTCTTCAACGTTAGAACTTAACGCGATCACCTACATTTAGTAATACTTCTCAACAAGTAATGCGTTGTCACGGTGCTGATAGAATTGGGACAATTAAATTTTAGGCTAACACTATCATGGGGTTGTATTTTTTAAGACGTCTTGGATTGTCCGTCGCCATTATAGCGGTCGCGATGTCAATGCTCTTCATCATCACGCACATGATTCCGGGCGATCCGGTATCTATCGCTCTTGGACCACGTGCGACGACCGAAATGAAAGAAGAATATCGTGCGCGTATGGGGATTGATCTACCTATCTACGTGCAGTATGGAAGATTTGTTAGCCACGTTCTACACGGCAACCTTGGCAAAGACGTTTTTAGTGGCTTGCCTGTACTAAACATCGTCAGTAGTCAGCTTCCTCACACCGTGATTCTAGTTTGTGTCGCCATAGGATGGTCGGCAATACTCGGAATCATTCTAGGGTGTTTCTCCGCGCTACATCGGAACAGCATCCTGGACAGGTTTGTAGGTGTGATTACCGTCGGTGCTATCGCGATTCCGTCTTTTGTTGTTTCGCTTTATTCGCTGCTACTATTTGCAGTCACTCTTAAAGTTCTCCCTGCGTTAGGTGCTGGTGAATCCGGCGATATCGCTGACCAACTTAAGCATCTGATACTACCGGGCTTCGCACTAGGCCTCGGTTGGGTTGGCTATATTGCTCGTATGGTTCGGGCATCAATGTTGGAAGTTATGGGAGAGAACTTTATTCGCGCAGCCAAAGCCTACGGGCTACCAGAGACCACCATAGTTTCCAAATACGCTCTGAAGATTGCCATTTTACCGACTGTCACCTTGCTTGGAGTTGGAGTCGGGAACATGCTATCGGGCGCGCTGTTCGCAGAAATTGTTTTTTCGCGGCCCGGTATCGGCAAACTAATCTATGACATGGTGCTAATGCGTAATTTTCCTGTGGTACAGGGTGCTGTATTAGTCACCACCGCATTATTTGTGCTCTGCGCTTTGATGGCAGATATGCTCAACGCAATCCTGGATCCCCGTGTCCGTGCCAATCTCTGATACCTCGGTCCAGAATCCGGCTGGCTCGACTGCGAGCCGGCAATTTTTCCGTGAACCACTCGGTGTATTCGGCTTGGTGCTGGTTGTCATTTTGGTCCTCGCAGCAATCTTTGCACCGTATCTAACAGATTACTCGCCAAACACTATTGATATTAAGTCTCGCCTATCACCACCATCGAGTGAACACTGGGTCGGAGCTGATCAACTCGGCCGCGATACGTTTACTCGCGTGTTATATGGTACGAGAGTTGCTTTAAAAGTTGCTGCCTGGTCAATCTCACTTGCACTTTTGGGCGGCTTGCTACTTGGGATGATTGCCGGTTATGGACCTCGCTGGCTTGATAACCTGCTGATTCTGATATTTGACGCAGTGCGTTCCTTTCCCACCATTATGCTTGCTCTCGCAATAATCACACTTACAGGACCCAGTCTGAACATGGTGATCATGGTTGTTGTGATCACATCCATCCCGGTCTACGCACGTATAGTTCGTACACAAACGATGTCGCTCCGAGAGAATGAGTTCGTCCTTGCTGCGCGATCAATTGGCACAGGGTGGTTCCGCATGCTCTATCTTCATATTCTGCCTAACGTTATCGGCCCACTGTTGATCCTTGCCAGCATGGATATACCAGTAGTAGTAACAATTGAATCAGGTTTGAGTTTTCTCGGTCTTGGCGTACGTCCGCCAACCGCGAGTTGGGGTACCATTCTTGCAGACGGCTATGCGTACGTTCGTAATACACCTTGGTTATTGGTCGCCGGCGGAGTACCGCTTATTCTCACAACCCTCGGTTTTACTTTTATGGGTGAAACATTGCGCGATGTCTTTGATCCAACTCTGAAACGCCGAGACTGAGCCTCATGGGAGCAGTACTTTCAGTAAACAATCTTTCAGTCGACTTCTCGACCCCCAATGGGCCAGTACATGCGTTGCGCCATGTGAATCTAGACGTGCCCCAAAATCGAATTGTCGGTATCGTGGGCGAAAGTGGCTCAGGGAAGAGCACGGTAGTGTCTGCCGTCATGCGACTACTCGCCAACAACGCCAATGTGCTCGGCGGCACGATTCATTTCGAAGGTCGCAATATTCTCACAATGAAAGAAAAAGAGCTTCGTGCAATACGGGGCGAAGAGATTGCAATGGTGTTCCAAGATCCAATGACCGCACAAACACCAGTGCTTTCGATCGGCCAACAGATGATAGACATCCAGTATCGACGACCGCTGTCTAAAAAAGAGAAACGTCAAAATGCAATCAAAATGCTGAATCGGGTCGGGATATCGGATGCCGGTGACCGTGTCGACCAGTATCCACATCAGTTCAGTGGTGGTATGCGACAGCGTATCTCAATTGCTATGGCGCTAATGATGAACCCTAAACTGTTAATCGCTGATGAGCCGACTACTGCACTCGACGTGACATTGGAAGCTCAGATTATTCATCTTTTTAGAGAATTGAAAAAATCATTCGATGGCTCAATCATCATCGTCTCTCATAACCTCGGCCTGATTGCAGAACTATGTGACGAGGTCATAGTGATGTATGCCGGTGAGGTTGTTGAAAGTGCTTATGTTGAGGACCTTTTCTACAGAGCTTCCCATCCGTATACCCGTGCCTTGCTCGAATGTGATCCGGCTAGGCTAGGCGAACTCACTGAAAATTTACCCACTATTCCCGGGGACGTACCCGACCTGCAAAAGGTTTCCCCTGGCTGCATCTTCGCCCCACGATGCACTGAGAAATTTGATACCTGTTCTCATCAGCAGCCACCAATGGTCGCGCTAAATTCCACGCACGAAGCCCGATGCCACCTATTGAAAAATGGCTGACCTACTGAAAATTACCGACTTAGGCGTAAGGTTCCGGGCACTGTCGTCATTCGCTGCTCTACTACAAAACGTCAAAGATCCGTGGATCGACGCAGTTCTGGATGTTTCTTTACGCATAGCGCCCTGCGAGACTGTGGCATTGGTCGGTGAGAGTGGCTCAGGCAAAACCACGCTGGGTCGATCCATCATTGGGCTGATACGGCCACATAACGGCAGCATCCAGTTTGAGGACACCGAACTCTGCGGTCTGAGTGAAGCTGCTTACAAATCGGTCAGGCGACATGTCTCGATGATGTTCCAAGATCCGGTTGCGTCTCTGAGTCGTCGGCGAAGTATCCAGGCGCAAATTTCCGAACCCTTCAAGGTGCATGGAATTCCAATCAAAGACAATGAGACTGATCGTCTAATGGAACTAGTCGGATTAAATAGTTTCTTTAAACACCGATTTCCGCATGAATTATCGGGGGGCCAAGCCAGGAGAGTCGGCGTAGCCCGTGCTCTTGCTCTATCTCCAAAACTTATCATAGCCGATGAACCGACAGCAGGCCTCGATGTTTCTGTGCAAGGCGAAATACTTAACTTAATGCGCGACTTACAACAAAAGCTTGGCATCAGCTATTTGATCATCACTCACAACTTACCTGTTGTTCAACATGTAAGCGATCGAATCGCAGTAATGTATCTTGGCCGCCTTGTGGAACAAGGCGATACGCGCTCAATCTTTAAGCGCCCAGCTCATCCTTATACAAAGGCTTTGCTTACGGCGGTGCCACAACCTGATCCAGCTAAACGTCGAGAGCTTGTCTCTATTGAAGGCGAAGTGCCAAGCCTACGTGAACGCCCGGCAGGCTGTGAATTTCATCCTCGGTGCGCCCACAAGCAAGAGCGTTGTAGTTGGGATCCTCCCAAATCTCAATCTTTGCCCGATGGCAGATCTGTAAGATGTCATTTTCCGCTTGTATGAATGTGACAAATTTATTAAACAGACCTGTAGCCCAGTCATCATGTGCCGTGCCACCTTTAACTAGCTTGTTAAATACTGGTGCGGCTCCACAATTGGGCCAATATTCAGATCGTTGCTTGGGTAGGCATCGATCGAGACATACTGAACTCAGTTCAGTTCCCGATCGAATGATTTGGTCCAGGTTCTAGAATAGGTTTTCTCTTCGTGTTCGAATACGTCCATCTCCGCGGTGAAATGAAATTGCGTCGATGTTGAAGTCAAACCGGACCGCGTCTCGGTTCTAACATCTAGGTCCGCATCCGGTCTCCGAAAACGCATTGTCCAATTCAGGTCTATTTTTGCGGAATTCGGATCGCCGTCGCGAATTGAATAATATTGTCTCGATACTGAGCCGTGTTCCCAGCCCAAATCAGTCAACCGGACCATACCTGTATCGGCGACGACCGTCAGGCGGGATTCGGACAGCACATCATCACGCTCAACCAACCGCGTGTAACTTGGCGGTTCAAGTTCCTCAGCAGCCTGAGGCTCAGCACTTTCCGGCGGATCGAAAGGCCGTAGGCTCTGATCTGTCTCGCGAGGCGGTCTTATCGGCAGTTCTAAATGGCTGCCCTCAGTTTTCAGCGTGAGCGTAACTAGCTCCGGTGATGGCCAAAATAGTGGCCACATCGTGTTTGATAACGCGATACGAATACGGTGCCCCACGGGAAACACCTGAGCCACATCGTTGAGCTGAAGACGAATCTCGTAGGTCTCCCCCGGCACCAATGGTTCCGGAAACTCATGACTCGTTCGATGGGTCAAGTTCAACACCCCGTACGTCACCCGCGTGGACGCACCATCCGGTGCGACATCGTTCAGCCGGGCAACAATAAAAGCATTCGGTTGATCCGCACTCAACTGCAGTGTCAACACCGGCGCACCAAGGATTTCTACGGTTTCGGTAAGTGGTTCTGTCTCAAAAACGACCGAACAACCGTCATCCTCACGCTGGTCTGCTGGAAAATCGGGATCGAGCCCGTGTCCACACCATTCACCTTGCCGAGCACCCATGGTTTGTGGTGTATGAATGGTGACCTCTTGTGGCGTACTGGCTTCCTCGGTTAAACGCTTGTCATTTAAGTGAAACCTCTGATAGTGAATGTGGTCGCTCAGCCAGGTCGGCTCTGCAACCCAGCGGCCATTTCGAATCGGGTAGTGGGTCGCAGGCGGCGCACTGTCCTGCATCCAGACCCGGTATTGCGGCTCATCCATAATGCCCGTATCTTTGTTTTTCAGCCAGTGATCCCACCAACGCAGTGTGTCCTGCAAAAAACCGATCCGTGGACCTGGAAGCGCAAAATGGGGGTACTTGTGTGCCCACGGGCCGACAAGACCTTTTTTGGGACAATGCAACCCTTCTAGCATTCTCGGTATGGCATTGGAATAGCCGTCAGCCCAGCCACCGACAGCGTAGACTGCACATTCAATGTCTGCGTAGTTTTCGCAGACTGACCCATGTTGCCAAAATGCATCGCGCGTCTGATGTGAGAGCCATTTCATCGACCAGGGATCGTTGGCCTCAAGCCGTGCCATCCACAGATCATCCCAGCCTTCACCGACGTTGGCGGGGTCAGGCGGTCTCGAATTAAACGCAAACATCGTAGCGCCCCACGACATAGCATCATTAATCATGACACCACCCATGTAATGGATATCGTCGGCATAGCGATCATCCGTCGAGGCAATCGTGACAATAGCCTTCAATGAAGGCGGCCGACGAGCCGCAATCTGTAGACCATTGAATCCTCCCCATGAGATGCCGATCATGCCCGTCTGTCCACTACACCAGGGTTGAGTCGCAATCCATTCCAATACTTCGAGTGCATTGTCCTGCTCGATCTTCAAGTACTCGTCCGCCAGAATGCCTTCGGAATCTCCAGACCCGTGCATGTCGACTCGAACGCACGCGTAACCATGGCCTGCATAATAGGGATGGGTCAGTGCATCGCGTTCCGAGGTGCCGTCACGTTTTCGGTAAGGCAGGAACTCGAGGATCGCGGGCACTGGATCTTGCTCGGCATCTTCGGGTAGCCAGATACGGGCAGCAAGTCGTATCCCTTCTGCTAACGGGATAAACACATTTTCAATTTCACGTACTTTTCGCGGAAATTTAGTAACAACGCTGATCTTATTCTCTTTCATGACTTATCTCGTTTAGCTATGCCACTATCGTTGATCATATTATGGGCTGACGTGAATAGAGCAACCCCAACACAAATGCAATTAAACTTTAACATTGTGAAGCTCTCTCCAGAACTTAAGATAAGACAGAAAATTGACGATGACAAATGAATCTCCAGTAGCCATTGAAGTAGTAGAAAATCTATGGATTCCACTTTCTGACGGCACCCATGTTGCAGCCCGAATGTGGTTGCCGACAGATGCTGTTCAAAATCCCGTACCGGCCTTGCTGGAATATATTCCGTATCGCAAGCGTGATTGGACATCGGTCCGCGATGAAGCCATGCACCCCTATTTTGCGCGTTATGGTTATGCCTCAGTTCGAGTCGATATTAGAGGAAGCGGTGAGTCAGAAGGTGTTCTATTGGGAGAGTATTTACAACAGGAACAGGATGACGCACTTGACGTGATCGATTGGCTTTCTCAACAATCATGGTGCAGTGGCCAGGTCGGGATGTTCGGAAAATCCTGGGGTGGATTTAACGCATTGCAAATTGCTGCAAGACAACCACCAACGCTGGGAGCAATTATCACGGTCTATTCGACAGTCGATCGATTCGCAGACGATATCCATACCATGGGAGGGTGCCAACTTACATCGAATGCGGGTTGGGGGTCAGTTATGTTCGAATACAACACTCGCCCACCAGATCCAGAATTGGTCGGCGACCGATGGCGAGATATGTGGTTGGAACGCCTGGAAAACTCTCCGCCTTGGATTCTAGAGTGGCTTGAACACCAAACTCGAGACAAATTCTGGACCCACGGCTCAGTCATCGAAAACTATGCTGCAATAACTTGTCCCGTTTACGCCATCGGGGGGTGGGCAGATGGCTATACCAACGCAGTGCCCAAACTACTGGCTGGTCTTTCTGTTCCACGAAAAGGCATTGTCGGACCCTGGGGCCACCAGTATCCACATCAGGCCCACCCAAAACCCGATTATGGATTCCTCCAGGATGCCCTTCGCTGGTGGGATTACTGGCTGAAAGGAAAAAATAATGGGATCGTCGATGAGCCCATGTTTAGAGTTTGGATGCAAGAAAGTATTCGCCCCAATGCGCGTATTGCGTACCGTCCAGGGCGGTGGGTTACAGTCACCAACTGGCCAATTCCCAATGCCAGTAATCAAATTTACTACCTAAACAGTGGTTGCAAGTTGGGGCTTGATCCTACTACCTCGGAATCTATCATCATCAGTTCACCGCAGAGTACAGGGGAGACTTGTTTAAAATGGAGTGCGAGTGGGGATCTTGTTGCTGACCATCCCACAGATCAACGCATTGACGACGCCCGTTCGCTAGTATTTGACTCCCAGCCACTCAGTGATCGCATTGAGATTCTTGGCCAGCCTCGAGTCCGACTAAAGATTAGGTCAGATTCAGCAAACGCCATAGTAGCTGTCAGATTGTGTGATGTTGCCCCAAACGGGGAATCAACTCGTGTGACCTATGGACTCCTGAACCTCACGCACCGTAACGGTTCTGCGCACCCAGAAAAGCTCGAGCCAGGCAGATCGTACAACGTCGATTTGTCTCTTAAACACATTGCTTACGTTTTCACGCCCGGTTCTCGAATTCGGGTTGCCGTGCAGACTAGCTTCTGGCCAATCGCGTGGCCCTCACCGACACAAACGACTCTTTCCATTATGTCCGGCGACAGCAAAATTGAGTTGCCGATATTTTCTCCAGGCTCAGAAGTGTTACCCGTGTCAGAACTGCCGGTAGCTGAACAAAGTGAAGTAGAACCGCGTAGCTATGTGGAACCGCCTAAAGCCAAAACAACTTGTCTTATAAAAGACGTTGACTCTGGGCTTATGACGGTGAGGGTCGACAAAGATTCCGGGCTCACCCGTCTCGAAAATCACGGACTCATGTATGGGGATTCGAGCCGGGTGGAATACACCATACGGGATGATGATCCAACCAGCGCGCGCTCTGAATTCTGGTCAACCATGCGAATGTCCAGGGGCGCATGGAGCGTCAAAACCAAAACGCACACCAAGTTAACCTGTGACGATGAAAACTTTCTCGTTGAAGCCGATGTCACGGCTCTGGAGGGCGACAATGTCGTTTGTGTCGGTGAGGGCCACGCGATTGGCCAGAAGCTGGTCTGCACGGCAACCC
>JYMV01023095.1_pt1 | contig 13350 bp, 12 predicted proteins | sample 338911 | NCBI WGS metagenome assembly JYMV01 (sample SAMN03354496, study PRJNA234377) | hydrothermal vent metagenome | biome: Deep sea; feature: Hydrothermal plumes at the Eastern Lau Spreading Center, Western Pacific Ocean; material: Seawater | place: Tonga | collected 2009 | depth 2000 m m | reverse complement strand
CCATAACTCTTTGCGGTTTCTAGATAGCGCACATGCCCTGCGTGTAATATATCAAAACAACCATTAGTAAAGATAATTTTTTTATTTCTTGCTTTTAATTCCTCACTTAACGCGGTAACCTCAGCCAGCGTTTTAATATGCTCATCACTGGTTGATTTATTAAGGCTTGATTCGTATTCAATAATTTCATTTAAAGTTGCAGTGGCACTACCAATTTTTCCCACGACAACACCTGCAGCCAGGTTAGCAAACTCTACTGCATCATCAATACCAGATTTACACGCTAAAGCAAAACCCAGTGAAGAAAGTACCGCATCGCCTGCACCGGTGACATCAAATACCTCTCTGGCCACGGTAGGGTGTGTGCGCAGTTTGTCGTCATAAATTGCCACACCTTGTTCGCTCAGAGTAATAATCGATATATCTAAGTCACATTCGGTTTTTAATTGGGTAATGGCCTGTGTTAGGCTTTCGTTGTCTTTAATGTCAATTTGCGTTGCTTCACTTGCTTCTTTTTTATTAGGGGTCAATAAATAAGCGCCTTTGTATTTTGAATAATCTAACCCTTTAGGGTCAACCAGTACTTTCTTGCCATTTTCATTAGCAATAGTAATTAATGATTGGGTAAGTTCAGACACCAATACACCTTTTCCATAGTCTGACAATAAAACGCCATCATAATTCCTGATAATGCGTCTAAAAGTGTCTAAAATCGATTTTTGTGATTTATTGCTAATTTCATTAGTACTCTCTCGATCGTATCTGACCACTTGTTGTTGTGAGGCAATAATTCTACTTTTCTTGCTAGTAATTCGATCTTTTTGAGTGATTAAATATTCTGTATTAACTTTAATGTCAGCAAGTAACACTTTTAGTTCATCAGAGATCTCACAACCACCAATCACACTAATAACATCAACCTGTGCACCGAGTGCTCTTAAGTTATTTATTACATTGCCAGCACCACCGAGTACAGAACTTTCGTGCTCAACATTTACAACTTGTACTGGTGCTTCGGGTGAAATTCTCTCACATGAGCCCCATAGATAATGATCAATCATTAAATCACCAATGACTAGTAACTTCGGCGATTTACCTAATAGATTAATCATGTAATATCAGCACCATGCAAGCGTTTAATGTCAGGGATGTACGCTTTAATACCCTCTTCCAAGCTAATAACCGGCTCAAAACCTAAGTTAGCTTGCGAGATGCTAATATCGGCTTGCGTATGCATCTGGTAGCCATCATAAGGGTTGGGAATATACTCATTGCCCAAATCAGTGCATAATTCTTTTTGCAAGATATCGGCAATATCTTGAAAGCTTCTTGGGCTACCAGTGCCCACATTATAAGTGCCATTTTGCTTCGGGTTACAGGCCTTAATATTAGCTTGCACTACATCTTCAATGTTAATAAAGTCACGTAATATTTGATCTGATCCTTCAAATAGTCTTGGCGCTTGACCATCTAGGATTTGATGCCCCAGTTGAATCACCATCGATGAAGTTTTATCTTTGTAGTATTCACGCGGACCATACACGTTAAAAAACTTTAAACCTACGATCGTCATATTAGGGTTCTCATCGGAATAGCGATAGGCAATCTGATCCATCATGTATTTACTAAATCCATATGGGTTCTCGGGATTTTCCTTGCCTACAGTTTGTGGTGAAGGCAAGCTGCCATAGGTTGCAGCAGAGCTTTTTTAGCCTTGTCTAGCAAATCATAGAATGAATTGACATTAGTTTGCATCACAATTTCTTGATCGTATACACGCGTGTCTGAAATCGCCGCTTGATGGAACATGTAGTCAAATTTATAATCATCAAGTAATGCCAAATTAGCTTTGCTATTGATATTGCCACACACCACATCGCCGGTAAAGCCAATCAAATTTTTATAATGGCCAAAGCTTTGCAAGTTACCATTAGCAAAAGTTGCTTCACTTCTAAAGCAATCAAATACTACTACGTGCGAATCAGGATAGTTCTCTTGAAAATAAAAGGCTAAATTACTACCAATAAACCCTGCACCACCTGTAATTAAAATAGTCTTGTTGTTAAAGTTTGTGTCGCTATAAGTCATAGATTTATTTAATGATTTGAGATATAAATTTTGCCTTAGAGTTTGCCTCATCAATACTATGTCCGCTTTTTACTAAGATGGTGTTATTAATCCCAGCTGCATTTGCAGCACTAACATCAGCTTCTTTATCACCAATCATCCAAGAGTTTTCCATATCAACGTCAAATTTATCACGCGCTTCTAATAGCATGCCTGGCTGTGGTTTACGGCACTTACAAGTTGACTCCGGACCATGCGGACAAAACAACACATACAATATATCAATACCTTGCTTGGCAAACTGCGTTAGCATCCACTTGGTTAAAGTATGGAAATCCTCTTCTTGATAATAACCCCTAGCAATGCCTGATTGGTTGGTGATAACAATCAGTTTATACTCAAGTGCCTGAAAATACTTACAAGCCTCAAATACGCCATCAATAAATTCAAAGTCCTCGCTTTTGTGAAGATAACCAACCTCTTTATTGATCACACCATCACGTGTTAATCATACACGGCATTGGATTTGGGTATTAATATACAAGCGAAACTCGTGTAAAAATATGGATAATGAATTCATTGTTAAACATTTTGACGAACTTAAATGGAATATAGTAAAAATTTCTACCAAATCAAATCAAATAGTGAGATTTTTGAGAGAATCAAAACTGAGCGTGAGAGTATTGGATATTACAATCTGCCTTATCAAGATACCACTGAAATTAAAGCTTATACAGCAAGCATCAATAAAAAACACATTGTTGTTTTAGGTATTGGCGGCTCTAGTTTGGGTGCTCGAGCAATTTATGAATTTTTATTGCCCTCTAATAACTACGACAAAGAGCTACTTTTTTTAGAAACAGTTGACCCACTTACAATCAATCACTGTTTAAAGAAAGTGGATTTAAATGATGCCCAGTTTGTCATTATTTCTAAATCGGGCAACACGATTGAGACTATAAGTCTGTTTAGGTATCTTAACTCCCTAGTAGAAATCGACAGTTCAAACTGTACAATCATCTCTGAATCTAAAAGCGCACTAACCAAATTCGCTAACAACAACAACATTAAAGCTTTTGATCTAGCTGAGAATATCGGCGGGCGTTTTTCAGTATTTAGTTTTGTTGGCCTGGTGCCACTAGCTATGGTAGGTGTGGATATTGACAATCTTTTAAATGGTTGTAAGCGCGTAGCAGACAGCTTCTTTAATCAAGAAGACTATTACAAGCCCATTATTAGAAAGGCTAGGTTCTTAGTTGAAAACAAAAGTCGATTCAATATTAATGTCGTTTTTTCTTATTCATCTTTATTAGAAAGCTTTAACAAGTGGTATGTGCAACTTTGGGCAGAGAGTTTAGGCAAGGTCAATGTGAATGGTACGCGCCAAGCACTCACGCCTATTGGTTTAGTGGGCCCTGTTGATCAGCATAGCTTCTTGCAGCTAATTATGGATGGTGTGAGAGACAAAACTGTTACTTTTATTAAAATTGACGACCTTAAAGATAGTAGTGCTGTTCCAAATAGTACCACTAATAAGTTTGATGATTTACCTTGGAAGTGTGCAGAAGGCTTTAGTTTTAATGAGCTTCTTAACATGCAGGCCAATGCTACGATTCAATCAATTCAAGAACAAGATGACATCCCTTGTGATGTTATTTCTATACGTACTGTAGACGAATACAACATTGCCAAGATCATGTTTAGTTATCAACTTTTAGTATCGTGTATTGGGCAGTTCTTACAAATCAACACCTATAACCAACCAGGTGTTGAATATGGGAAAATTAACTTGGCAGAGGGTTTTTCACAGAAATCATGAGTGTAATTAATAAATGCCTATTCCCCGTGGCAGGCTATGGTACACGTTTTTTACCAGCAACCAAAGCCATCCCTAAAGAAATGCTACCGATACTCACTAAGCCACTGATTCAGTACGGTGTGGAGGAGGCTATGAGTGCGGGAATGACTACTATGGCTATGGTCACTAGTAAGCACAAGCAAGCCATTGAAAATCACTTCAAACCACATGCAGATATTGAAGCTAGCATTAAAGACACTGAAAAAGAGTCATTGCTCGACGAAGTCAACCATGCATCAAAGCAATGTGACTTTACTTATATTGAACAAAAGCAGATGCTTGGCCTAGGCCATGCTATCTATACCGGAAAACCACTCATTGGCAATGAGCCGTTTGCCGTTATTTTGCCAGACGACCTTTGTACCAATGAGGGCGATTCAGTACTTACGCAAATGACTAAGCTTTATGAACAACATCCTGATTGCTGTATTGTCGCTATTGAAGAAGTGCCAATGTCCGAAGTCGATAAGTACGGCGTGATTGATGGCGAATTGCTATCAGGCTCGAGTCATGCTTATCGAGTCAATAGCATGGTTGAAAAACCAAACGCTGAAGAAGCACCAACCAATTTAGCTATTATTGGTCGCTACATTCTAACGCCAGAAATCTTTGACGTATTGGAAAACACCAGTCCAGATAAAAACGGAGAAATCCAAATCACTGATGCACTGATGATACTAGCTAAAGAGGGCAAAGTAATAGCTTATAAGTTCCAAGGGACAAGGTACGATTGTGGTAGTGTTAAGGGTTTTGTAATTGCCACTAATCATTTCGCCAAGCAACAAGATATTATTTAAATTATTTACAGAGTTTATTTAATAATTTGATTCCTTTCTGGTTATTCAACTGTGACAGATTTGGCCAAATTACGTGGCTGATCAACGTCAGTGCCTTTAATCAGGGCTACATGATAACTAAGTAGTTGCAACGGAATGGTAAAAATAATGGGCGCAGTAATACGACCTAAATTGGTTGTGATAGGCACAATGGTCATACCTTTCATGGGTGCTACTTGTGCTGCTTCATCCTCAAATACAATCATTTCAGAGCCACGAGATTTAACCTCATGTAAGTTGGATTTAAGTTTATCTAATAATTGATCATTGGGCGCAATAGCAATCACAGGCGTGTCTTTATCAATTAAGGCGATAGGGCCGTGTTTAAGCTCACCTGCTGGATAGGCCTCAGCATGAATGTATGAAATTTCTTTAAGCTTTAGTGCCCCTTCCATGGCAATGGCATGCATTGATCCTCTGCCTAAAAATATTGCATTAAATTTATCTTTGAAAGTTTTGGCAAGTTCAATAATTCGATCTTCTTGTTTGAGTGTTTTACTGATTAATCCTGGCAGACGATTAAGTCCATCAACAATTGCAGCTTCTTGCTCTGAGGATACTTGTTTATGGCAACGTCCAATGGCAACAGACAATAGTGCAAGAGAGACTAATTGCGTGGTAAACGCTTTCGTGGAAGCGACACCAATCTCAGGACCTGCGTGGGTTAAGAAGGTTAACTCTGATTCACGTGTAAGTGATGACTCTGCAGAGTTACAAATTGTTAGCGTGTGAATGTTCTTATCTGTACTGCGTTTTTTAACGGCTTTCAGTGCTTCTAATGTATCAGCTGTTTCTCCACTTTGGGAAATGGTGATAAATAATGTACCATCCAGAATAATTGGGTCACGATAGCGATATTCACTAGCCACCTCAATATGAGTTGGAATTTTTGCGATATCTTCTAACCAGTATTTAGCTACCAATCCAGCGTTGTAGCTGGTACCACAAGCGATAATTTGAATATGCTTAGTGTTTTTAAAGATGTCTTTGGCATTATGACCAAAAGCAGATGATAGTACTGTGTTTTTAGTAATGCGTGATTCTAAAGTATCACGAATGGCTTGAGGTTGTTCAAAGATTTCTTTAAGCATGTAATGATCATAGCCACGTTTTGATACTTGACCACTTTTAAGCTTTGAGGTCTTTATTTCTCGTTCTACTTGTTTGCCATTTTTATCAAAGATGGTGACTGAGTCAAGGGTAATATCGGCAATATCGCCTTCTAGTAGAAATATAAAATCTTTAGTGATGTCAATCAATGCCATTTGGTCAGAGGCAATAAAGTTACCTTTTTTACTTACGCCAATGACCAAGGGTGATCCACTCCGTGTTGCAATGATATGTCCTGGTTGTTCGGGTGATATTACGCCAACACCATAAGCACCCTCAAAGGTTTTGACGGCTTTTTGCGTGGCTTCTAGTAAAGTATCACTATCTTTTAGTGCGTTGTGAATTGCATGAGCGATGACTTCAGTATCTGTATCTGAGGTAAAGCTATAACCCTGTGATTGTTGCTCGGCTTTTAGCTCGAGAAAGTTTTCAATAATACCATTGTGAACAACACTCACTGTGCGATTACAAATATGTGGATGTGCATTACGACTCGATGGTTCCCCATGTGTGGCCCAGCGTGTGTGTGCAATACCTATAGTACCGTTTAATGGGGTTTTCTTATCTAGGATTCTTTGCTCAAGGTTGATGACTTTGCCAACGGATCGTGCGCGATTTAATTGATTATTCCCACATAATACAACCACGCCAGCAGAGTCATATCCCCGATACTCTAGGCGTTTTAAGCCCTCTACCAATACAGGTACGATGTTATTTTTACAAATTCCGCCAACAATTCCGCACATAGGTTATTTAATTATAAATATTGGGCAAAATTATAGCAAAGTGCTGGTATGTAATGGACTAGATTGCAACAACTTCCTTTTCGTCTAGTGTGATCGTTTGTTGCTGACCAATAAGTTTTAACAACACAGTAATTCTGTCGTTGCTGTTGTAATTCTTAAAGATGGCTTTTTGACCTTTAAGGGCGCCGCTTTGAATTTCCAGGAAATCACCATTGTGATATGAATTCAGATCCGTTAATTTATCAACAGTTTTCTGTTGTTGAGTCTTAATACTATTGATGATTTGATTATGAACTTTGGCAAATTTTAAGCCAAATCTTACAAAATTAGCTACCCCTTTAGTGGATCGAACCGGTGTCCAATTTTGCACTTTATCATCTAATTCAATAAACAAATAGCGTGGAAATAATGGAGTTATTTTTCCTTTAATAACAGCTTTTGGACAAAAGATATTATAGTTTTGATTGCTTAAATTTTGCGTGGCAATTGCTTCTTGTTTGGGTTTGGTTTGGATAAGGTACCAGTTTTTCATAACTAGGGCATTATAAACCATTAAATTAATATATATTTATAAATTAATATATATTTTTTTTTAAAGAGGTGCCGAAAGGTTCGTTAATAACGGATAATTTCGCCCATGAAGGTAGATTTACACAATCATTCTTATTATTCAGATGGGGTTTTATCACCTGAAGAGCAAGACTGCGACATGTTTGCATTGACTGATCATGATACGGTTGATGGCTTGAATGAAGCTAGTAATGAAGCCCATAAATTAGGCCTAAGGTTTGTGCCTGGGGTTGAGGTGTCAGCCATGTGGAACAATATGACTATTCATATTCTTGGTTTGGGTATTGATGCTAATAACAAAACTTTGCAAGCGGGTCTTAAGCAACATCAAGATTTTCGACAACTTCGCGCTGAGAAAATGGCACGTGGGCTTGGTGGAGCGGGTGTGGTCGGTGCGATGAAAAAAACTCAGGCCATTGCCAAAACTGGCATGATTACTCGTACACATTTTGCGCAGATGTTGATCCAGGAGGGCATCTGCAAGGACATGAGGGCAGTGTTTAGACGTTTTCTAACCGGAAAAAAACCTGGTGGTGTTGGTGGCAAATGGGCGCAGTATGACGAAGTGATTGAGTGGATACATGCTGCAGGTGGTGTGGCTGTTCTAGCGCACCCTTTGCGATATCGAATGACCAACACTAAAGTTAAACGCATGATGAGTGATCTTGCTACGAATGGTTGTGATGCGGTTGAGGTAGTCACCGGCAGTAGTAGTGTTGATGAAATTACACTTACCTGTTAGCTTCTATTGGTTCAGACTATCACGGTTGGCCAAATCAAAGAATTCATATCGGAAATTTACAAAATTTGCCGAATGCTGATCGAGCCATATGGAGAGATTGGTAGTGGCCCAATTATTTGAAATTCATCCTCAAAACCCACAACAGCGTTTGGTTAAGTTAGTGATTAATGAGCTACATTCTGGTGCGGTCATTGCCTACCCAACTGATTCTGGTTATGCATTAGGGACGGTTTTGGGTAATAAAAACGGTCTAGAGCGCATTAGGCGCATACGTAGTTTGAGTAAACGTCATCATTTCACATTAATGATGCGCGATCTGGCACACATTGGTGAGTATGCTAAATTAGATAACAATGCATTTCGTCTACTTAAGAAAATCTTACCGGGCGCCTTTACGTTTATCTTAGAAGGCACACGTGATGTGCCTAAACGCTTATTGCATGAGAAGAAAAAAACCATTGGTCTTCGAGTGTCGCACCATGGTGTAGTGCAAGCTTTGCTGGAAGAGCTAGGGGAGCCAATGATGAGTGTGTCGTTGATTATTGAAGGTTATGAGTTCTTTGATATTGATGATGTACGTGATGCGGTGGAAAAACAGGTGGATGTGATTATTGATGACGGATATTGTCCACCAGAGCCAACCACAGTGATTGATTTATCGGGTGGTGGTGTTGAAATTATCCGCCAAGGCGCAGGTGACACGTCGCTAATTGCATAGATAGTCAGTATAATTAGGCATTTTTATTAGACGTTAATTCGTTATGAAAACTGCTGAAATTAGACAAAAATTCTTAGACTATTACGAATCTAAAGGTCATACCATTGAGCCGAGTGCATCACTCGTACCTCATAATGACAAAACTTTATTGTTTGTAAATGCTGGTATGGTACCGTTTAAGGATGTGTTTAGCGGTGTGGAAAAGCGCCCTTATACACGTGCCGCTTCTTGTCAGCGTTGTGTACGTGCCGGTGGCAAACATAACGATCTTGAGAATGTTGGTTATACCGCGCGTCATCACACGTTCTTTGAAATGCTAGGCAATTTTAGCTTTGGTGATTATTTTAAACGCGAGGCAATTCAGTACGCTTGGGAATTTTTAACTGTAGAAATAGGCTTACCTAAAGAAAAGCTTTGGATTAGTGTGTTTGAAGAAGACAATGAAGCTGAAGATATTTGGGTGAATGAGATTGGGTTTCCAAAAAATCGTATTTCTCGCTGTGGCGCTAAAGATAATTTTTGGCAAATGGGTGATACTGGTCCATGTGGTCCATCGAGTGAGATTTTTTATGATCATGGTGAAGACATTGCCGGCGGCCCTCCAGGTCATGCTGATGAGGATGGTGACAGGTATATTGAGATTTGGAACTTGGTATTCACTCAATATGACAAACAAGAAGATGGTTACTTAAAGCCATTGGCTGCACCTTGTGTAGATACTGGTATGGGTTTAGAGCGTTTAGCGGCCGTACTTCAACATCAGAACAATAACTATGATACTGATGGTTTCCAGGGTTTAACTAAAGCTGTTGTTGACCTAACACCTAAGTTAGGTGGCATTCAGATTGATAATGCTTCAGTGCGTGTTATTGCTGATCATATTCGTTCAACTGCATTTATGATTGTTGATGGTGTGATTCCATCGAATGAAGGTAGAGGTTATGTACTTAGGCGCATTATTCGTCGTGCAATTCGTCATGGCCATAAGATTGGTATTGATAAAGTATTTTTCTATCGTCTAGCGCCAGTATTAGCATTAGAAATGAAAGACGTATATCCTGAGCTTAAGAAAGCCTTAGCGAATGTTGAGAAAGTACTAAAGCGTGAAGAGCAACGTTTTGCCCAAACTCTAGACCAAGGCATGGGCATTTTAGAAGAGGCGATTGCTAATCTTAAAGGCAGTGAAATTGATGGAGAGACCGTGTTTAAACTGTATGACACTTATGGCTTCCCAGTAGATTTAACCGCAGATGTGGCTCGTGAGCGCAATCTCACTGTAGATATGTCAGGTTTTGAAGCGGAAATGACTAAACAAAAAGAACGTGCCCGTCAAGCTGGCGATTTTAAAACTACGCAAAAAGGCGTGGCTATTAATGAGGCGACAGAGTTCTTGGGTTATGAGCAATTAGAGAATACATCAGTAGTGCAGGCAATCATTCAAGATGGTGAATTGGTTGATGGAATTGATGCTGGTGATGAGGCAATTGTCGTATTAACAAGTTCAAGTTTCTATGGTGAATCGGGTGGCCAAGTAGGTGATAGTGGTGCATTAGCTAATAAAAATGCAAGTTTTGAGGTTGACAACACACAAAAGCAAGCATCTGGTGCATTTGAACATTATGGTCGATTAAATACTGGTTCACTTAAGATAGGTGATGTACTGGAGGCAACGGTAGATAAGAACCGACGCAAACGTATTGCTCGCAATCATTCAGCAACGCACTTGTTGCACGCTGCACTACGTGCGGTGTTAGGCGAAGGTGTGACCCAAAAAGGGTCACTGGTAGATAGTGACAAATTACGTTTTGATTTCTCACATGATGAGGTGATTACCAAAGCAGATCTCGACAAAATTGAAGGCATGGTTAATCGCAAGATCTTAGGTAATACTAAAGTGTACACCGATGTTACTGATATTAAAAGCGCTAAAAAGAAGGGGGCAATAGCACTGTTCGGTGAGAAATATGGCGATACTGTACGTGTGCTGACCATGGGTAAAGATGACTTCTCAGTAGAATTATGTGGTGGAACCCATGTTGCGCAGCTTGGTGATATTGGCTTGTTTAGAATTATCTCTGAAAGCGGTATTGCAGCAGGTGTTAGACGTATTGAAGCAATGACCGGTTATGATGCTTATCAATTTGACAAGCAGACTGAAAATAGTTTATCTCAGATTGCTGATATGACTAAAACTAACAATGCTCAGGCGGTAGACAAAGTAGCACAACTGATTAAACATCAAAAAGAATTAGAAAAGCAAATAGCAACTTTCCAGAAGCAGTTAGCCAGTAATCAAGGCGATGAGCTGGTTAATCAAGCTGTAGAGGTTAACGGTGTGAAACTCCTAGCAACTACGGTAGAAGGCGTAAGTGGTAAGGATCTACGCGATGTTGCTGATAAACTTAAAGACAAACTAGGCTCAGCGGTAATTGTACTAGCAGTGGTCAGTGGCGATAAAGTATCATTGGTTGCCGGTGTAACAAAAGATTTAACTGGTAGTTATCAAGCAGGTAAGATTCTTAATCATGTGGCGCAACAGGTTGGTGGTAAGGGTGGTGGTCGACCGGATATGGCACAGGGTGGTGGCACTCAGCCTGAAAATATAGAATCGGCTTTAGCTTCAGTTAAAGATTTGATTTAATAAAAAACCCTCTTTCGAGGGTTTTTTTAAGATTAAACACAACCTGTTGGTTGAGGCATGCCACCATATTTGGTGATTGGCTTCATTGGGCCAGTTAGCCATTCTTTAAATAAGATTTTCTTATCAATGCCAACTACTTTGGCAAAGGTTCTGATTGGCGGTACTGATGAATTCTCTGCAAAGTATTCTCTTGCAGCAAGAATTTGAGTGACCATGCTATCAGTTAGCTCCATGTCATCTTCTTTTGCCATTTCATGCATAATTTCTTCGGTCCAAATCGTTGGATCTACTAAATATCCGTTACCAGTTCTTTCTAATGCCATTTTTATTACCTTGTATAATTATAATCTGAAGTCATTATAGTATATTACCCTATTGAATTACTTGGTTTTGATAAGGGAATATTATAAAAGTCTAATAGGTATAATTAATACCCTATGGATTGGATGCAATTAACATTAGAAACCAGTAAGGATCAAGCAGATTTCATCAGTGAAATTTTAATGGGTTTGGGTAGTATATCAGTCACCTTTAGTGATACCCATGATGATGCAATATTTGAACCGCCTGTGGGCGAAACTCCTTTGTGGCAAGATACAACCATTAGTGCATTATTTGCAGAAGATGTCGATCAAACCCATGTGCAAGCCATGCTATTACAATTATGCAAGATCGAGCAATCATCATTTGACTTACTAACTGATCGGGTTTGGGAAGATGAATGCAAGAAAGATTTTCATGCCATGCAGTTTGGTAAACGCATTTGGATTTGCCCGTCATGGGAGGATGTCTCATTGTTGCCAGAGGATGCTATCGTCATTGATATGGACCCAGGTTTAGCGTTTGGGACAGGCACTCACCAAACCACAGATTTGTGTTTGCAGTATTTAGATGAAAACCCACCAATTGATCAAACTGTGATTGACTATGGTTCAGGCACCGGCGTGCTAGCGATAGCAGCAGTCAAGCTTGGTGCCAGCCAGGCTGTTGCGGTCGATAATGATCCGCAAGCGGTATTATCAACGATTGATAATGTTAGAATTAATCAAGTTGATGAATATATCAAGGTATTGCACACTGATGATGAGGGTGTTTTAAATAAAGTTGATTTGTTGATTGCGAATATTTTAGCTAACCCTTTGGTAGGGCTTTGCGAGCATTTTTCAGCCTTGGTAAAATCAGGCGGTAAAATAACGCTTTCAGGCATTCTGCAAGAACAGCTTGAAATGGTGTTAGAAGCTTATAATGAGAATTTTAGTGATTTAAAGGTTAAACAAAAAGACGATTGGTGTCGAGTTGACGGGATAAGGAAGTAAGTAATGAGTAAACAGATAAAAGCGGTGTCGTTAATTTCAGGTGGATTGGATTCACTGTTAAGTACTAAGCTGATGATAGATCAAGGCATTCACGTGGAAGGCATTAACTTTTTCACAGGCTTTTGTGTAGAAGGCCATACCCATGCGATTCGCAAACAAAAGAGTGATAAGCCAAAGCGGAATAATGCCTTATGGGTGGCCGAGCAACTCGGTATTAAGTTGCATATTATCGATGTGATCGAGGAATACCGAGACGTGCTATTAAACCCTAAACACGGCTATGGAAAAAATATGAATCCATGCTTAGATTGTAAAGGTTTTATGGTGAAAAAAGCTAAGCAGTGGATGGAAGAGAACGATTTTGATTTCATTATTACTGGTGAGGTCATGGGTCAGCGCCCTATGTCACAACGCAAGGAAACCATGCCGATTGTGCAAAAGGAATCAGGTGCCGATGATTTATTGCTTAGGCCATTGTGTGCAAAACATTTACCACCGACTAAAGCAGAGCTTGAGGGTTGGGTAGATCGCGAACAGTTGTTGGATTTTTCTGGTCGTACGCGTAAACCACAAATGGCACTCGCTAAAGAATATGGTTTTGATGACTATGCAACACCAGCTGGCGGTTGTTGTTTCTTAACTGATAAGCAGTACTCGGATAAATTGGTGGATATGTGGCAAGCACGAGGTAATCGTGATTATCAACTCGATGATTTGATGATGCTTAAGGTGGGTCGACATATCCG
>JYMV01028979.1_pt1 | contig 13351 bp, 11 predicted proteins | sample 338911 | NCBI WGS metagenome assembly JYMV01 (sample SAMN03354496, study PRJNA234377) | hydrothermal vent metagenome | biome: Deep sea; feature: Hydrothermal plumes at the Eastern Lau Spreading Center, Western Pacific Ocean; material: Seawater | place: Tonga | collected 2009 | depth 2000 m m | reverse complement strand
CTTGAAAGCGGTGCCAAGGAAACCAAGATTCAAAACACAACCGAGGAAAACATCACCAACGCGCTTTTAAAAGTAACCCGCGATGAACAAAAGGTGATTTATTTTCTTGAGGGGCATGGCGAGAGCAATATAAGAAGCACCGAAAATGAGGGGTACTCCACCGCCAAAAAAAATCTTGAGCAGGATGGGTTTGTCGTCAAGCCGTTGTTACTGCTCCAGTCGGGGGAAATCCCCAAAGACGCTTCGGTACTGGTCATTCCCGGCCCCAAAAAACCGTTTCAGGATGAAGAGAAAGAAATTATTGATAACTATTTAAACTCTGGGGGTTCGGTTTTCATGCTCGTAGATCCAAAATCCTCATCCAGGATGGAGGCTTTTCTCAAAAAATGGGGCATTGAGCTTGGAGAGGATATCGTCATCGACCCCATGTCCAAGCTTTTCGGAGGAGATTTTGCGGCACCAGTTGTCGATCAATATACGGTTCATGAGATCACCAGCGACTTTGTTCTGGCAACCATTTTCCCAATTATAAGATCAGTTCGGGGAATTCCAGTAGCAGGCATCACCACAACGGAACTTTTGAAAACCGGCGCTAACAGCTGGGCAGAATCCGATTTTGACTCCGGCACCGTCCAATATGACGAGAGCAAGGATGTCAAAGGGCCGGTTTCTGTCGCAGTCATCGCCACAAAAATTTTAGAGGCTGAGGAAAATTCTGCTATCCCTGAAAATTTAGAAGCGGCGAAGAACAATAAACCTACATTAAAGGCCACCCTGCTGGTGGTAGGCGATTCTGATTTCTCCAATAATCGCTACACCAACTTTTCAGGAAATGGAGATTTTTTCCTCAACACCATTTCCTGGCTTGCGGAAGAGGAAAACCTGATTTCCATTCGCCCAAAAGAAAGAAAGAATACACCTATTCAAATGACACAACCCTGGGGCTACACAATATTCATAATGGGTGTCATTGTGTTTCCCGGGTTGATTGCTACAATAGGAATTCGTACTTGGTGGAGGAGACGCCGACTATGAAGTTTCAAGGAACGGCCCTGATGTCGGCTGTATTCCTGGGTCTGGTTCTTTATTATTTCTTTGTTGACCTTCCCTCCGAACAAAAGGAAAAAGTCGAAAAAGAGCGAGCTGAAAAAATCTTTCCCCTAGAAACGGAGAAGGTGCTTGAGTTTTCTCTAGCTGGCAATGGCAATCCTATAACCTTAAAGCGCAAAGCCCCACACAGCTGGAATCTCACCCGTCCCCTTTCGGCCCTTGGCGACTCTGCCGAAGCAGAAGCCTTTTTATCAGAAATCAAAAATCTTAAAAAAACCCGGGTAGTGGAAGAAAATCCTAAAGACCTTTCCATTTATGGCCTGAGTACCCCATTTCTTAAAATCCATTTTAAATTTGAAAATAAAAAAGAGGAAACCCTGTTATTAGGTAACGAAAGCCCTATGGGGGGCAATCTCTATATCAAGCGGGAAAGCCACCCCGCCGTGATGATGGCCCCTACATCCAGATCCCGATTTGAAAAATCCGTTTACAGTTTTCGCGATAAAACCCTTCTTAACTTCAGCACCGGTAATATCAAGCGCATACAAATCATCAGCGAGAAAAAAAATCTGGAGTTTAAAAAGAAGGGTGCGGTCTGGGCAATATCAGGAGATATTGGTGCTCAGGGGGACAAGGATGCCATCATGAATTTTCTTCAGTCCATTCAATTTTCCAGGGTCCGGGAGTTTGTGGATGAAAATCTGGACTCTCTGGAATCCTATGGACTGAATCCGCCTAAACTGAAACTGATTTTAGAAAGTGAAAAAGGTGAGATCCACACGCTTTCCTTGGGCAACCCCAAAGACGGAAAAGGTTATTATTGCAAAATCAATGATTCTAAAAATATCGTACTGGCCGATACCAGGTTGTTTGATACACTTTCCCAAAAAACTGTGGAGTTTCTTGAAAAAACATTGCTGGTGTTTGATGAAAAAGAAATTCTTGAACTGTCCTTGCGATCCGGAGACGAAACCATACGCCTTGTCCGTGGGAAAAACGATAATTGGGACATCCAGAGCCCGATAAAAACAACCACCGACCTGTCCACCATTAACAGCCTGCTCTTTGATCTCAAAGAAGCCAAGATTACAGAGTTCATAAAAATCTCCCTTGACATCCCCAAAACATTTGGTCTGGACACCCCCCGAAAATCTTTTGGCCTGAAAATGAAAGACGGAAAAACCTGGACCCTGCAATTCGGTAATCAAACCAGCAATGGTAAGCAGATATTCGCCAACCGAACCGGCGAATCAACCGTATTTTCAATTTCCAAAGAAGTGGTCAATAAATTGTTTCGTAACCTTCACGATTTAAGAAATAAAAAACTGCTGGATTTTGAAAGCGAAGAAGTTAATAAAATTTTAATCAAAACTTCTGACAAACTTTTTGAGTTAAAGAAAAAAGGGTCGGAATGGCGCCTTGAAGAACCTGAAAAAATAAAGACCAAACATATCGGCCACGATCTGATTTGGACCCTGAAAGGGTTGGAATTTAATTCTATTGTCACCCCACCCCTGCCTGAGAATCTTGCAGGGTTGGATGTCCCCTTGTTCACCATCAGCCTTTGGAAGAATGAACTGGAAGAGGTTGCCGCCTTAAAGGTCGGGAAACTTTTTGACCAAGAGCAGGAATATATCGTTCAAACCGGAAACCAACAATATCGAGTTAAGAATAAATTCCTCGAGGCCATCCCTATCGAACTAGAAAAATTCATGCCTCAATAGGCATTTAAAAAACTATAGGAATTATAAAAAGCTAGTTTTAAGGGCCCCACGTTATATGGTATATATTACTTTCTATACTATACATTATATAGTGGACAAAGGATTAAACTAAAAAAAAACGGTTTTTTCACCCCCATAAACCTATATATAAAAAGGACTTAAAAGTTTTTTCGCAATTTTTTTCAAATTAGCCCTTGACATGTACTATATGTAGTGGTACTTTCTTCAAAGCATACAATATAAAGGAATTATGTCTTATGTTCAAGTGCAATAAAAAGTACTTGTTCAGGTTTTGGGAGAAAGAATTAATTGAGAGCAGTTACAAATCTTCCAACGGCGGGTTACTAGAAATGCGGGTTCCATAAAAATGAATGCGATACATCCCGAATTCGATTTGTTAAAAGCAACCAGTGGGATGTGTGCCAGTCTCAAACCCCTTCCCAAACCCCCAAATGTTTTGAGCGCCAGCCGAATCCTCCGCTTAATATCGGCAGATGATCTCTATCCAATTGGCGTTGAATGGAACCTCTTTTTAACGTTGGGTTTAGCCCGACACAATAGTAACCCGCCCCCTTTCTTTAAAAGGATACGCCCCGCCTTTTCGGGAGTTTATAGGTATTGCTAGTATTTGCCTCCATGTCAAGGACGGTTAATTAAAGGATTCACTTTAAGATTTTATTCGGGAAAGGTGGGGCGTTAACCCTCTTTCCCGTTTTTAATGAGCAATATCTTTTTACCCCTGCGGAGCACGAAGCTTAGGAAAAATATCACGTATCTAGCAACCGCACTCTCGGCTCAATAGCTCCTTGCTATCTGCCTCCACGGCGAGTGGACCGAATAAATAGAGACCCCCTCGAATTATTTTTTATCGCTTTCCCCCTCCCGCTTGTTTATAATCCTCTCCAATAACCAATTATGGAAAATATTGTGAGCAAAACCTCCATAGATTCATCTAAGGTTCCCTGCAAGGGTAATTATCTTCCTCAATATGCACATAGGGGCGATGCCGGAGCCGATTTAAGAGCTGTGGAAACCCGGATAATTGCGCCTCGGGGCCGGGAACTGGTTGCCACCGGAATTCACCTGGAACTTCCTGAAGGGTACGCCGGTTTGATCTGGCCCCGCAGTGGACCGGCAGTTAAACTAGGGCTCGATTGTGGAGCTGGAGTGATTGACTCGCATTATCGAGGCGAGATAAAAGTCCTTCTCTTCAACCATTCCGATGAGGAAATCCATATTCAATCCGGAGACCGTATCGCCCAGTTGATCATTCAAAAAGTAGAGACGGTCAAGTTTATATTCAGCGACCAATTAAGTGAAACCGCCCGCAATACTGCGGGTTTTGGATCAACGGGAGACCTTCCTGTTGCAAATTCTAGTCAATAATACCTGCCTTCAACTGGAACAAGGCGATATCACCGATAGCACAGCCGATGCCATCGTCAATGCTGCAAATTCAGACCTGATTCTTGGTGCAGGAGTGGCTGGGGCGATCCGTCGTAAAGGGGGACCGTCCATTCAGGAAGAATGCAACCGCATCGGGTCTTGCCCTGTGGGCAATGCAGTAATCACCTCAGCAGGTAATCTACAAGCACGTTTTGTCATCCATGCTGTCGGCCCCAGGTGGGGGGAAGGCCATGAAGTCGAAAAACTAAAAAATGCCGCAAGCAATAGTCTGCAACGCGCGGAAGAAAAAGAACTAAAGTCTATCGCCTTTCCGGCAATCGGCACTGGCATATTTGGGTTCCCTCAAAAGCTTGCGGCAAAAACCCTCCTTACCGCCGTTTGGCAATATCTTTCCCGGAAAAGCGGAATTAAGACCGTGACATTTATCCTTTTCGACATAGAAAGCTTCAATGTTTTCAAAGACCAATTGAGTATTCTTGAAAAGGGGGGAATCTGATTCCCCCCATGGCCGAGAATTCAGATATAATAGAGGAAGTATTTTCAAAACATTAATTTTGTGAGCACCGCATGGGATTTTTAGCTTGGATACAAAAACAATTTGGGATTCCTGTGGCTGTGGAAAAAGAAAAAAGTCAGGTTTCCGCTCCCTCAATTGAAGGGCAATTCAAGGTACTCCGCATACAACCAACCCCCAACCCAGACGCCTTCCAGTTTATCTTAAATGGCAGAGTCATTGAGGCAGGCACGAAAACGTTCGATTCTCCGGATGATTCCGGGGATGACCCAATGGCCAAAGCCTTATTTGATATTTTTGGAATACAAAGTGTTTATGTAAAAGAAAACTTTGTCACCATTACCAAGTCTAATGTCGTGGGGTGGCACACGATCATGGAAAAAATTGGCGCCACTATAGAAGCGCATCTGAAATTTTATGAAAAAGATGATGAAGCGGGAGAAGATAAAGTGGAAAACTTCAATAAGGAAGATTTTTTCGATTACAACGATGAACGAAAAACCGAGGTGATCAACGCCCTGCTGGATATTGCCATTCGACCTGCTTTAGCGAATGATGGCGGGGGCATCAATCTTTTGTCTGTGGAAGACAAGACCATCAAAGTGCACTATCAGGGGGCTTGCGGCAGTTGCCCCAGTTCAACAACCGGAACCCTGCAATACATTGAACAATTCCTGAAAGAAGCCATTCATCCCGATGTCGAGGTTCAGGCAAACTGACTGCCCCAGCAAAAATAAAATTATCCCAAATTCTTACAACCATTTATTATCGGGCGGTTGGGGAACATGGTTGAACAAATAATCCAGAGCGCTATGTGGGTCCGGAACAATCGCAAACATATCAAGAATATTGGGTTTGGCAAATTTTAAATCCACCATCTCCTCAAATATCGCACGCAGTCCTTCATAAAAACCCTGTGTATTGATAAAAACCAGGGGCTTGTCGGTAAGATGTAATTGCCGCATGGAAAGGATTTCCATTGCTTCTTCAAAGGTGCCGATACCGCCAGGCAAGACGATGAATGCATCTGACCGTTGGTCCATTACTGCTTTCCGTTCACGCATATCCCGGGTAACGATCAACTCATCGGCCTTGGAATATACAATATCCTTGGCCGTAAAAAATTCCGGCAGGACACCGATCACCCTTCCCTTCTCCTCATGCACTCCACGAGCCACGCAGCCCATCAACCCAATCGAAGCCCCTCCAAAAACCAGCTCAATCCCCTTCTTGCCCAGTTCGCGTCCAAGTTCCCAAGCGGTATGTTTGAACAATTCATCGACCGATTGACTGGATGCACAAAAAACACAAACAGATTGAATATTATTCATAGCGAGTCCTGCACAACAATCCCATGATAAATTTTCCTCTTTAACAGAATTAACGAAATTCTTTAGCCTGATAGCGAAGAAGAGTGATTTCCTGAATCTGTTCAAAATAATTTCCACCCAACGGCAAAACCATATCTTCTTTAGCCCTGAAGTAGAAAAAATTTTTCTGCACCCTTCTTGGTTCAATAATTCGAGAGTCGAGTTTAAACCATAAAATTTTTCCAGAAACCCGGTTGCCATTCCGGCTCATTTCAATAACGATGTGGCAACCTTCTACAGAAGTCAAATGGATTGATGAAGTTCCATCTTGAGTTAGAAACTTTTTAACGTTTCCGGATTTTTTTTCAAACATATAAACCAAGGGGTAAACTCGGCCCACCAAAATTGGCGGAAGGATTTCTGGCGGAGGAAGAAATTTTGATGAAACAAGTGGGCTGGGGTAATAAATAAGTATATTCCCATTTGTAATATTAGGAGAAATTTCATAGGAGGTATGTTCTGGAAGAGTCCAAATCTTCTTAGCGCTTAAAAAGCTCAATGCGTTATTTCCAAGATAATCGATTTTATAATACCAGTCTTGAGGATGAATTTGTTCTCCCAGCCGATAAAGAGCATAATAATTGCCTAACCACCACACCCTGTCCTTTTCAGTGAATAACTCCTTCACCCTCCTAACAATTTTAGAAGAAGTTTCTTTTTGATAAAGATCACCCCTCAGCGATTTGATCTCGCCAGCTAAACTCATAACCGGCAAGACAAGAAGCGCGAAAAAAAACAACGGCTCTCAAAGCTGGAAAATAGCTTTTACCCGCCAGAATTATTTGCACCCAATTATAAATATTCTGCACCGCATAAAGACTGAAGTAATAACAGGCAGGCATGACTGGAAAAAGGTAACGAACCTGGTAATCCCAATTGACAAAAGTAATAAATGCCAAACATCCCACAAACCAGCTCCAGACAACCATGCTCTTCCATTCTTTATGCTTGAGACATAAATACAACCCCAAAATCATCAAAATAAACCGTGGCAAAGTCATCTGAATTTCCAGGAAAGAAAAATTTGCCATAAAATCAAATTGAAAATCGGCTCTGCCACTGTATTCAATTCGCCGAAAAAATGGACTGTAGGCCATAGTTAAATTTTTCCAGGTCCAGCCATATTTAGGAGCAAAAGATATCAGGCAGGCGAGGAAATAAATTCCTGTAGACAATAATGGGACTAAATATATGAACCTGCTTTGGAATACATTTGACCAGCTCATTTTTTTACGATCTTTCAAAACCAGTATCTCCGCCAAGCTGAGTATCAACGGAACAACAACAAGGCTGTATTTCATGGCCATGCCTAATCCTATCCACAAACAAATCCATAAAAGGTTTTTTAGGTTGGGACTTTTGCGATACCCGAAATAGAATTGCATTGCCAGCACCAATAGCAAAGAACAGGGCAAATCCACCATCGGCTCAAAAGAATAAACCAGAAAACCAGGCTGAATCATCAGCAACAAAGCCCCCAAGGCCGCTAATTCGCAGATCAATAGTAGTTTCAGGATTAAATAACTTGATGCTATAAACGAAAAAGAGAATATCAGGGCAAAAAAATGCGCCAGCGTTAATATATCCTTAGGGGATACTCCTAAATGTTGTAAAGCGGTTATGGGAGTTAAAATAAACGGGTATAAAGGAGGACGTGTATTGAATTCAGGCTCCTCAAAATATGGGAAGCCAGCATTATAATTAGCCATTGCCAAATATGAAAAACTGTCGTAATCGCTGATTTCCAATTTCATGATGAAAACCATCATGAATAGGAAAAGTCCCGCAAAGGTCAGCTTGAATAACATTAAAATAGGTTTATTCATAACGACCCCAATCCATTTATTAGATATCCAGCGGATAGTAAAAATAATTTCACCTTTTCCGCAAACATTAAACCTATTTGCTTAATATATTTATTAACAATTTCATCCAGGTAGGGCAAATAAGAGTTGTTAAATGTAAGGTAAGCGGACGGAAATGCATTCGGCCCCGGACCGAAGAAAATGGATGGCCTATAGAAGAGGCGACCATGGCCTGAAGGGCATGACGAAGGGATCGTTTTGTTTGGGGTTAATTTCCCCCATCCGCTGAATAAAGGTTTCTATGTTCGTTGATGGCATAGCGGTCCGTCATGCCGGAGACATAGTCGCAAATCCGGCGTTCACGCGGTCCCCATTTTGAATCTTTCTGGACCAATTCAGGAAGTAGCTCGGGCATTTTAGTATACGTCAACTCAGCTTTAAATTCCATACGTAATACTTTACGGTGGGAATACATGTTTTTATGGAGAAATTGTTTTAACTCTTTATTTTTCTCGGCGACCTCTTTTCCAAATGCGGCAATACGAATGGGAGCACGACGCACATCATCCACCGTACCGACTTGATACTGTTTGAGATTCTTCCACGTAGCCTGGCGAAAATCGCTGATGACTTCGTTGATGATGCTTCGAACCACCTGGTATTTTTTCAGTTTAAAGTCCAGGCCCGTATATTGCTCATCGAACCTTTTTTCATTCTCTTTCCAGAGTGCCACTCTTCTTAACTGACTCAGATCAAGCAGGTTGGAGGTGATCCCATCATCCAGATCGTGGGCATTGTAGGCAATACCATCGGCAAAATCGGCAACCTGGGCTTCCAAGGAAGGAAAACGAACCGCTTTATCAGAAGTGATAGGATTGTCTTCATCCTGAGAGTGTTTACTAATCCCCTCCATCACCTCCCAGGTCAGGTTGAGTCCATCGAACTCCGGATAACGTTTTTCGAGCAGTTTCACAATTCTCAAGCTCTGTTTATTATGTTCAAAACCGCCATGACCTTTCATCAACTGGTTCAAAACCTTTTGTCCTGTATGTCCAAACGGAGGATGACCCAAGTCGTGAGACAAGGCAACCGCTTCCGTAAGGTCTTCATTAAGTTGTAAGGATTTGCAAATGGAACGAGCAATTTGCGCAACTTCAAGGGAATGGGTAAGGCGGGTCCGGTAATAGTCCCCTTCATGATAGACAAAAACCTGGGTTTTATATTCCAGTCTTCTGAATGCTGAGGTATGGATGATCCGATCTCGGTCCCTTTGAAACCGGGTCCGGTAGAGGTGTTCTTTTTCCTTATGCTGGCGTCCTTTACTTTCTCCGCTCTTCATCGCGTAGGAAGCCAGGGAGTGGATTTCAATCTTTTCGAGATCTTGCCGCTTGATCAAGATGCGACCTAATTCTTATAGGGTGAGTAAGAAATATGATAATCAGCAGAGAGCCACTAGGCGTGGGGCCAGTAGCCGTGATATTCTTTCTCAGCTCTCGTGCCCCGAAGGGGTAAATAACTTTTTCTGGCGAGCAAAGAGTTGTCTCGGTCCAACCAAGTCATTGCCCAGTTACCTCCCTCGCTAGAGGGCAAAAATTAAGAAGTCAAATCATCCGAAAGTTGGTCCCAATCCGTTTCTTCAATTGCTTTTTGGGTAATGGGGCCCAGAGCCTGAAACCGCTCCTTCTCATCAGGACTCAGGGCAAGTTCCTGAAAAGTGATTTCATCCCCCTCCTTCAAACCCGCTTCTATCACAGGAAGGTTTTCCTGCACTTCTTTACCCATATCGGTTTTCCCATCTCTGGAACTACTATCCTGTTGGAATTGTAAGGTCTCAAAAACTTGGTCAAAGTTTTTTAAAATGGCGCCTCCCACGCTCCCAAACTCGCTATTGACCGACCTAAAATATTCCCGATAAAGATCATAATGGATAAACCGGTACTGGCTGATCTTGTTCGCTTCCAAATAGTCCTCGGATGCCAAACGATATTGGCCTTCCTTTATATATATTCGACCCCGAAAAACCCGGGCAAGAAAATGCCTGGGGTTTAAACTCAATACCATGTTCAGGTTAAGCAAGGCGATGGCATGTTTTTTCTCTTTCAAACTGGAAAGAGCCTGGATGAAATGCCGACGCACTTCCGGGTCCTTATTTTCGATAAAACGGAGCATGGATTCAAACATGGGGAAGATAAATTCTCCAAGCTTAAATTGGGCGAGACTAATCAATTGTTTGATTTTTTTCAACTTCACATAACCTCCATGCGTTGAAAAACTCGTGGGAACATTCATAAATTCCCCGGTTTTTATAAGCCCATGCTTTAGCGGATAGGCCGATTCTAACTAAATTTACGACAAGCGTCAACCTTCAAGCAAAATCAACGGAAAAACCAACATAACCTATTAAAAAGAAAAGGCTTGATAATTTCCTCCAAACCTCATGTTTTTCCAGAAGTTTCCGAGGAATTCTTCAAAAAAGTAAAAAAATTACGATTGTAATGCCTTTACGGCTAATCCTAAAAAATTATCGAGAGAAAATGGAAAACCCCGGCCGAAAACTTATAATTATTTATTTTCCTTGACGTTATGGGTTTTTTATACTATTTTTTTAATATGCAATGTCCAGATTGTGGTTACATCTGCTTCAAGCAGGCCAAGGATTGCGGAAATTGCGGCTTTGATTTTAAGAAAGCCGCCACCTCAGCAGCATCCCCTTTTCGGAATGATTCTTTTACTATATTTGCCGGGTCGAAAATCCCTGCAAAAGGACAAGAATCATCATCCGCAACTGTTTCTGCGGACAGCGAAGAAATTGCTGTTATGGATGCCCCTGAAGGTTCTCAGGAAAACCCTGAGGTCGAGTCCGGGGATTTCCTTCTGAATCTATCCGATGCCGAACAAGAATCTTCTGCAACTGCTTTGGAATCTACAACTTCTGACTCAGACACCTTGGAATTCACACCCTTGGAGTTTGGTGCTGATGCCAATATCAATCTCGAGGAAGTAGAAGTAGAGGGACTTGGGTTGGGGCTGGAGCCCTTGGAAGATGAACCTTCTGAAACGCTTCCAGTAACCTCCGAAACTGGATCTGAAGAAATTTCTCTTGAAATCAGTGATGCACCGGAAGTGGTCGATTTAGCCCCCGAAGATGGAAGTTCTGATTCCCCTATTGAAATCGCTGTGGATAAAGAGCCTACTATAGAAATTGCACCGACTGCGTCCCCAGAAGATGAGGCGCCGGCACTTGAAATCAATGACTTGAGTGCAGTTTCTCTGGAGGAAAAGGCCGATATTGAAAACGCCAAGGAGGAAGAGACACCCAAGGCTCCCGTATTGGATCTTGGAGAAGATGAAATATCATTGGAACTTGATGATTCAGAAGGACCCTGAGATTGAAATCGAAGACCTGGGTCTTGAACTGGAAGATTCGGACTCCCCACCTGATTCGGAAAAACCTTAGCCCCAAAAGCCCCCCTTCAGAACAGAAAAAATTGGATTTTAAGGCAGAATTCCTTTATAAAGGTACGTTCATGGTAAAACAGTAACCCCTAAGGGATGGATTCCGATTCGGCTTTTTCTTCTCAATGCCGGGAATCGCGCGCCCTAGCAGCCCACTTTTTCTCCCGGACTCTGCCTATTCAAGAGAACCGCACTAAGCCGTAAATTTGGCCAGTGGGGGTATTGTTCATAAGGGACGAATTAAAAAAAGATGGGAAAAAACAAACTTAGTCTTAAACAAAGCTATTCTCGGGCCAGAAAAAACGGCTCCTTTAAAATTTATTGATAACCCAACCAGGAAAAACCACAGAATGAAAAAAAAATATCTGCTCGCACCCGGTCCTACCCCTGTTCCAGAACATGTCGCTCTGGAAATGGCTCTTCCCATGCAACATCACCGGACTCCCCAGTTCAGCAAGATATTCGCTGAAGCCGCAGAAGGAGCCAAATATCTTTTTCAAACCAAGCAGGATGTGCTGATTCTCGCTTCTACCGGAACGGGAGCTATGGAAGGTTGCGTGACCAACTTGTTTTCATCTGGAGAAAAAGTATTGGTCATTAACGGAGGAAAGTTCGGGGAACGGTGGGGAAAAATTTCCGAGACGTTTGGCCTCAATGTTGTCTGGCATAATGTTGAATGGGGCAAAGCCGCCGATCCTAATGAAATTAAATCCATTCTGGCTCAGGATAAAGAAATAAAGGCCATCATGGTTCAGGCCAGTGAAACTTCAACGACCGTCGCCCACCCCATTGAAGCCCTGTCAAAGCTGACCCGGGACCGAGACGATATTTTACTGATCGTGGACGGAATCACCGGCGTTGGGGTTGTTAACCTTCCGATGGATGAATGGAAAATCGATGCCCTAGTGACCGGGTCGCAAAAATCCTTGCAGCTTCCTCCTGGCCTTGCGCTGGTGGGCCTTAGCGAAAAGGCCTGGAAGTTTGCCGACCAATCGACCTGCCCGCGATTTTATTTTGACTTTAAAAAAGAACGCAAAAACCTGGCCAATCAAACTTCCGCCTACACACCTGCCGTTTCTCTGGTTACAGGACTCCGGACCGTTATGCGTGATATTCAGGAAGAAGGCCTGGACAATGTTTTCAAACGCCATGACCGTCTGGCCCGGGCTACCCGAGCCGCCGTTCAGGCCTTGGGTTTGCCCATGGTTGCGCCAGATTGCCCCGCCGGAAGCGCGACGGGAGTATTTGTTCCAGATGGAGTGGATGGAGGAAAACTGGTCAAAAGCCTGCGGGATGACTTTGGCGTAACCCTGGCAGGTGGACAAGACCAATGGAAAGGAAAAGTCGTGCGAATTGCCCATCTGGGTTATGTGGACACCTTTGACATTATCATAGCGATTTCGGCCCTGGAGATGGCCCTTAAAAAATTCGGCGCCCAAATCCAGTTAGGCAAAGGGGTAGCCGCCGCCCAGGAAATACTATTAGAAGCTTATTGAATTGAGGGAAACCGCCGGTTGTTTCCGGCCATAACATTTTGGAGTTAACGAATGAAAGTTCTTGTTTCTGACAACCTCTCCGCAACTGGAGTTGAAATTCTCAAAAAAGAATCCGGAATTGAGGTCGATGTTAAAACCGGCCTGCCCAAGGAAGAATTGATTAAAATCATTCCCGCCTACGATGGCTTAATTGTCCGAAGCGCAACCAAAGTAGTCGCTGAAATTATCAATGCGGCCGATAACCTGAAAGTAATCGGCAGGGCGGGCATCGGCGTTGACAATATAGACCTGAATGCGGCAGGCAAAAAAGGCATTATTGTTATGAATGCCCCAGAAGGGAATATCATCACTACCGCCGAACATACCATGGCCTTGTTGCTATCCATGTCCCGGAACATCCCGCAAGCCCGTTCCACCTTGAAAAATAAAAAATGGGCTCCAAAAGAATTTATGGGTGTAGAGCTTTTCGAAAAAACCCTGGGTATTATCGGGTTGGGCCGAATCGGCTCTATAGTCGCCGAACGGGCTC
>JYMV01035899.1_pt1 | contig 13352 bp, 13 predicted proteins | sample 338911 | NCBI WGS metagenome assembly JYMV01 (sample SAMN03354496, study PRJNA234377) | hydrothermal vent metagenome | biome: Deep sea; feature: Hydrothermal plumes at the Eastern Lau Spreading Center, Western Pacific Ocean; material: Seawater | place: Tonga | collected 2009 | depth 2000 m m | reverse complement strand
GTCATCATAATGGTGTCTACACCGACAAAAAATCAAAAGAGGGTGATAACCTGAGGAAGCTGACGAAGAACGTCTTGGTCTATCTGGCTGAGAATTCGGAGTTCCTAGCTGTCGAGTCCGCGAATAAACTGACAACAGCCTGGGCCAAACTAAAAAAATAGTTTCCAGCTAATCCCATTTTATATCAAAGGAGATATATGACTGACAATTGAAAATTGGGGTAATCATTTCGCTAACTTTCTGTATTTAAGTTAAAACTGAAATATAATCTTGGTTATCGATTAGATACTATAAGATCAAAATCAAACGCTAAATGCGGAATCATGGGAGGAGAAAATGGATGCAAAAGAGCGATATTTCTGGGATTTGACAGGGTACCTGGTGGTCAAGAACGTGCTGGATACAGAGGAGTTGGAAACTGCTAATGCGGCTATTGATTATTGTGCTGACCGTATTAATCAGGGTGAAGACAATAAAGGCGTTGGCGATTCAACCTTTCTGCGCGGAACTGGTTCTCGCTGGATGCATGGTACTAACCTGCTGAACATTGTTCCCCCTTATTGCCAGCCGTTTCGCCAGATGCTGGCCCACCCAGCGGTGGTCAGTCGGCTGAATCTGATGTGTGGCAAAGGGTTTCGGCTTGATCACGGCCCACAATTCAATAATGCTGTCAAGGGAACTGCCGGTTTAACGCTCCATGGTTCGGGCGATCCCCACAAACCCTATGTGGCTTACCATCACCAAAATGGGGGGTTTCACTGTGCCGGGGTAACCGTTACCTGGAATCTGAGCGTTGCTCCTGCGGGCGGTGGTGGTTTCGCCTGCGTACCGGGTAGTCACAAGTCGAAGTTTACTATGCCCAAAGGGGTGCGCAATTGCGATGATGACATGGGTGCCGTTGTGCAACCTGAAATCCGTGCTGGGGATATTCTCTTTTTTATGGATGGTGCGCAGACCCACGGTACCCATCCATGGAGAAATGACCATCAACGACGGTCGGTACTGTTCAAATATGCTTCACGGACAGCCAACCGCGGTGGCTCCCGCCCGTATTACGAACCTGAAACCTATTGGGATGAGGAGATTGTAAGCGGAATGACACCTGAAGAGCGAGCAGTTATGTTTGGCCCTACCTCAGCACCAAAGACGCAGGAAGTTTACTTGGCGGTTGAGCCCGACGGCACAGTGCGTCTTGATAATTAACTGAAGACCCTAAAGGAGGTAATCAGTGGCTGATTCAAACCATTTCCTGTATACCGTTTCAGAAGAAGAGAAATATTGTTTTGATCTGCGGGGCTATTTAGTCGTACCGAATGTCTTGAGTCCAGATGAAATTAAGGCCTGTAACGCAGCTCTGGATCACTTTGCCGACAAGATTCATACCTTAGAAGCAGGGTCACTATCCGGAGGGTCAGGTGCGTTGGCCGGCAGTTCCGGTCGACGGCAACTGACCGGGATGCTGGGTTGGCCAATCCCTCATCGCGAGCCTTTCCGCCAATTGTTGGTACACCCGGTGGTTGTTTCCCGCCTAAACGAATTCTCCGGCAAAGGGTTTCGACTTGACCACGGGCCGCTGTTGATCAGCGCGGTCAAAGGTACTGAAGGCCATCGGTTGCACGGCGCTGGAGAGCCGTTTAGTCCGGCGGTCGGCTATCATCAGCAAAACAGCAAAATTTATTGCCGAGGCATCACTGTGGCTTGGCAACTGGCTGATTGTGGGGCTAGCGATGGTGGATTTGCCATTGTTCCAGGTAGCCACAAGAGCAATGAACCAATACCGAATGAGGTGCGCAGCGTGGAAGATCATCTCGGCTTGGTGGAACAGCCTGAAATGAAAGCCGGAGACGTCCTCTTTTTTGCCGAAACCGCGACCCATGGAACCCTACCGTGGACAGCTGGACACGAGCGGCGCTCTGTCCTTTACAAATACACCTCCCGAGGAGCAGCACGTGCAGTGGGAAAATACTTCACTCCCGAATCGCGCCACGGTGATTGGATCAATGAATTGCCAAGCGAACAGCAGGCACTGCTCTATGGCCCCGGTGTTCATCACGGTGGGCGGTTGCCTATTCTGGAATCAGATGGAGAAACAACCTGGGTTGCTGATTAAAGCAACCTTTTGACCATCCCACCATCGACCTGGATAGTGGTGCCGGTGATGTAACTGGCCCGTTCTGAGGCCAAAAACACGACCAAGTTGTTGTATTGGTTACATCAATTACAGAATTGAATTCAATGATAGAGTTTAAGCACAATGACATTAGATGAGCATAAAATAACTCGTATCGAAAGTTTTACTTTTCGACGTGAATTCCCCCGATACATGGGAAACAATGCTAAGGTTGGCCCCCATGGTAAAACTGGAATCGAAAAGATTAGGCGTATTCATAGCAATCAGGGGGCAATTGGTATCGGACGTTCGGCTGCTCCTGATGAATCCATTTACTGCTTTATTGGTTGTTCAGTAGGGGATCTCTTCGACCCGGCAATAGGAACTGTCGTAGAAGCTGGTTTTCTTGATGCTCCACTGCACGATCTCGCTGGACAAATTCTCGAACAGCCAGTCTGGAAAATGGTGGGTGCCCGTGCAGGTAATTCGATAGAAGTCTATACCGGTGGGATCTATTTTGATGATCTTGATCCGCAAGACTCACCCCGGGGTATCGATGCTGTCCTTGAAGCATGCCAGCAGGACTTCGATGCCGGACACGCGCATTTCAAGTTAAAAATTGGTCGCGGATTTAAATTCATGGAAACTGCAAGAGGGGATCAACGGGATATTGATGTTACCAGGGCTGTCCGTGATGCTTTTCCAAATTCGAAAATTCTCATTGATGCAAATGACGGTTATACTCTGGAGCGATTCCGCAACTATTTTGAAGCTGTGTCAGACTGTGAAATCTACTGGGTGGAAGAACCTTTTCTGGAAACAGTTTATGACTTGAAAGCACTTCGGGCATTTCTTAAAGATATCAGTCCACAGACACTGATTGCCGATTTTGAAAACCGTAACGGCAGGAATGAAAAGCCTCCCTCACCATTTGGACGATGGCGTGCAGATCATCTTGAAGAACTTTATAAACTGGGCGGCGACGGGCTTATCGATGTGGCTCTGATGGATGTTGGCAGTATGGGACTTACTGCCTGGCGAAAAGTTATGCCGCTTTTAGAAGCCAATGGTATTAAAGGTTCACCGCATGCCTGGGATGCACCACTCAAAACAATATATGCCGCACAAGTTAACTGCGGTCTCGGAAATGGTGAAATTGTTGAAGGTGTTCCTGGTTTGGTACAAGGTGTTGATACTTCGGCTTATACACTCAAGAATGGTATTCTTACGCTTCCTAACCTGCCGGGTTTCGGTATGTCTATTGACGAGAGTCAGGTACTTGAGTATTCAGATACTCATAGCCGAATCAAACGCTGAATGCGAAAGGTGAATATGGTGATTCAGAGATTAGTTGTTGTCTTGGTGGGGTGTGGCGAAGATGAACCATTATTTAATTTCGAACCTGACTTGTAAGTCGATTTTTGTACCTACATCATTCGGGGCTTGAATTGGCACCTTAGCATCCATGGCGAGTTCTGCTATTGCTCCTGCCTGGACCACAGGCCCACCGGAGGATAGCTCCTGGATACTGATTGGTTTTCCTACCTCTACATCAATCGCTTCAGCTAAAATTTCAGCCCTTGATAAGGCATCTTCCATGGCAGCACGTCGAGCTTTTTGTCTGAGTGGTGTTGGATCCTCGATGGAAAAAGTGAGCCCGTTTATTGTGTTAGCGCCATTGTCTATGGTAGCTTGCATTAACTCCCCTACACGATCCAAGTCTCTGATCTTAATTGCTAACATGTTGGTAACATTAAACCCAATTACAACTGGCGGTTTATTATTTTTGTATTCTCTTTGTGGGGAGATATTGAATGAGTTGGTTTCCATATCCTTGTCAGTAAAACCTTTGTTTTTTAGAGAAGTGATGATTTTTTCAACCTTGAGATTATTATCAGCAGTTGCTTGCTGGGCGGTTTCGGCGAATGACTGAACGCCAACTTGCAAAGTAGCTAAATCAGGAGGAGACTGAACGGTTGCTGAGCCTGTGACCAAAATGCCTTCATTTTGTTCTGTAGGCAGAATTATATGAGTACAGGATAAAAACAGAAAAATCCCCTGTAAAGTAATTAATAGCATAATAATGTTCGTAATGGAGTTTTTTTTATCATTTGAATGTCTTCCTTTTTTTATTTATTAAAAACAAGTTCATAAATGCTTGTCAGAGTTTGTGAGTTCACCTAGATAAACTTAAAAAGTAGGAGTACATGTATTTAAGTTAAAACTTTTGTACAAGATTCAATAATAAGAGGAGACTTGATTATGAAAATCGATAAAGAAACCTATGATCAGATTGATAAACTCATCCACAGTGACGAAAGTCTAGTTGGTATCGACGCCAAAAAAACCCACATTCTGATTCTTCACAAACTCAATGAGATCGAAAAACGATTGGATGCTTTGGAAAATAAATCAAAATCAGAAAGAGAGTGATTATGAAAATACGAGATAAGATTCTATATACGTCATTTGGGGCAATGTTGGTTGTTTTAGGTATGATATTGAACTCTTTGGTTAGTGATGATGCTGATGCACAAGAAGGTGTGAAGGATGCGGCATTTAGGGATATTATTTGTAGAAGTCTTGCAATCATATGGTGATGATGGGGAACATAAGGTCTTATACTTGGGCAGTAGTCCACAAGATGGTGAAATTCTGTTTAGTCTCCAATCAAAATCTAAAACTGATAAAGGAATGGTACGGATGGGGGTTTCAGAGTTCGGTGGTCTGATAGGTTGTGGGAATAATATGGGAAAAGGTGTTGTTGCTGAGTTGGTAATGATGGTGGTGGTTTTTTGGATATGAGAGACAAGTATGGGTATACGAAATAGGGGTAAGATATGAAAATACGAGATGCAGTGTTTTTGGTTATTGGAGGATTACTGGTTATTTCTGGTATGGTCTTGAATACACTTATTAGTGGTGATGCAGATGCACAAACTAAAGCGACCAAAGAAATTGCAAATGAGATTTTAGCAAAATATAACAGAGAAATTGAGTTAGCAAGGCTGCTGAGAGAAAATAGCCGCCAATTTAACTCCTTTGTAGCTTTTTCTGTCGATGAAAGAGAGAATTGGTCTGAGCCAATTGAGTTGCCAGCCGCGCTGACAGGGGATCGCCATATGTGCCGTTATACCAAAGACGGCCGATTGGTCATTGTGTTTCGGGATACCACTCGGGATAGCCCAACTGATGGTGATTGGGTGGTGTGGATTGGTCGATACCACGATATTGCCGATGGAGAAGAAGGACAGTATCGTGTCCGATTGATGGATAACAAAAAGGGTAGTGACTGTTGTTATCCGGGTGTTGAATGTTTGCCAGATGGCACCATTGTAACAACCACTTATGGTCATTGGATTGAAAATGAATCTCCGTTTATTGTAAGTGTTAGGTTCAAACTTGAGGAAATTGATGATTTAGCCGGAATTTCATAGAGCGCTTTCTCCACCGATTCTTATTCCAGTTTTGAGTTGGATAATCTGAACGCTTGGTGTGAGTGTCGACAAGATTGATTCACATGAACCTGATGGAGAGAAATACAATCTTATTCACAACTTGTAACGATATGTTGAGGAGATGATTTTCTGAAAAACTAACCGTTTCAGATCGAAATCAGAATGGATCCGACCGGGAAGCCCACTAATAGTAAAGTGGAGACTTTGTCGATCCGACTGTGACTTGACTGACAAGTCCAGCGGAAACATTGCTCGATTAGGCGTGGTTCTGTGTCTGACAATGATCTGATGAAAATGGACCTTCTCTCGTAATCTTTGATTGTTTGATATGGAAGAACGAATGCAACAGAAATCGCCCGGCGTCACTCTACGTGCTCTAATCATTGGATGTATTTTAATTCTACCCAACTGCTATTGGGTGGTTCAAAGTGAAGCGGTTTGGGGCACCACCTATTTAACTATAGTGTCCCTCTTTTTCAATGTCACGTTCACCCTATTAGTTCTTGTTGGACTTAACGCATTGACCAAGCAATTCAATCCAAAGGGCGCATTGAAGCAGGGAGAATTGCTTACCATATACGTGATGCTATGCCTGGGGTCTAGTGTGGCAGGAAACAATTTCCTCGAAAACCTGGTGTTGTCGTTGGGGCACGCTTTTTGGTTCGCCACCCCTGAGAATGAATGGTCTGAACTGTTCTTTCGGTTTGTGCCCGATTGGTTGGCGGTCAAGGACAAAATTGCTTTACAGGGGTTTCATGAAGGTCAGTCCAGCATCTATACCATAAAACATATCGTCGTCTGGCTGAAACCACTGGCTTTCTGGGCCTGTTTCTCCATTGTGTTGATATTCACTTTGCTGTGCGTCAATATCCTCATTCGAAAAGCTTGGGCGGAAGAAGAAAAGCTTTCTTATCCAATCATTCAACTACCGTTGGAACTAACGCGAAACGGTACGGGAAGCGTTCTGTTTTCAAATCGATTGTTTCTATTAGGATTTAGCCTGACCGCAATGATTACTTTGCTTAATGGGCTACATTTTCACTATCCTGTGGTGCCTGACCTGCGTGTGCGAACAGAGATAGGACAGGTGTTCACGGATAAACCTTTCAGCGCCATTGGCTGGATGCCTGTTATAGTTTACCCCTGGATTGTTGGTCTCGTGTTCTTTATTCCGCTTGATCTGTCCTTCTCGGTTTGGTTTTTCTATCTCTTTGCCAAAGCGCAACGTGTTATGGCAAGCGTCGTCGGATGGCGGAGTCTCCCCGGCTTTCCTTATTTCAATCAACAAACAACGGGAGGATGGCTGGGACTTTGTCTCATTGCACTATGGTTAACCCGCGGGCATTTGAAGCATGTGGTTGTGCAAGCGTTAAGATTTCGTGCGATAACAGAGCCTGTACAAATGGAGTCGAGAAACTATCGAATGGCACTGATAGGGTTTTTCTCAGGATTATCTTTCTTAGTCGTATTCTGTGTGGCAGGTGGAATGTCTTTTTGGATAGCGATCACGTTTTTCGTTCTGTTAGTCGGTTTGGAGACAACAACCACACGAATACGGGCAGAACTTGGTCCGCCACAAACCGAACTAGCGTGGGTTGGCCCGGACACCATCTTGGTAACGGCACTGGGGTCACGGCGTTTGGGGGGTAAAAATCTGACCATGCTGACTTATCTGTACTTCACTGACAGGGCATTGGCAAGTCATCCAATGCCACATCAGTTAGAAGGTTTCAAGATAGCCGAACGTGTTGGTATCCGCCCCAAAAGACTGGCGATTGCAATGATGATAGCTGTTACAGTTGGGGTTTTCTCCGCTTTATGGGCGTTGCTTCATTCCGCTTACAAAACGGGTGTCACTTCAGGATTTACGGGATATGTCGGCATACCATGGGAATCCTTCCGTCGGTTGGCAGGGTGGATGCATTATCCAGGTGAAACAAACTCTGCTGAACTGGCGTTTATTGGAATCGGTTTGACCTTCTCGTTGGCCATGATGCTCCTCCGCTTTCAATTTTTATGGTGGCCATTACATCCGGTTGGGTATGCTTTGTCCACGAGCGGATGGGTGATAAATTACATCTGGTTTTCATTTTGGGTGAGTTGGTTGATTAAGTGGATTATCCTGAAACATGGTCACTTTAAAGCGTACCGCAACGCAACGCCCTTTTTCTTTGGTCTTATCGTGGGTGAGTACGCGATAGGCTGTTTTTGGAACCTTCTAGGAATAACGTTTGGATTTCACACTTACGGTTTCTTTGAATCTTGAAAATCGACGAATCAGGAGAAGAAGAATTGGAAAATGAAGGGAGGGAAAGGAAAATAAATTCATTCTGACACGCTACGCGTCGTGGTAATATACTATGTTACGTTTTACACATCACTTACACGAAAGATGACAAAGATGAATGCAACACAGCACTTGGAAAATGATGTACTTGAAGCGGGCGAAGGCGTTGTGGATATTACGCCACCCTTAGGAATAGAATTATCCGGTTTTCATTTTCATCCAGGAAATGAGCGTCTCATTACTGGGATTCGGCAGCCTCCGTCGACGCGGGCATTGGTTCTACGGTTGAAAGCGGTTGAAACTGCCATTGTTTCCATGGAAATTTGTGCTGTTTCACGTGACTTTGTGAAACGTGTGCAGGCTCAGGTTGCAAATCAAGTGGGAATACCGGTGGAAAATGTGCGTATCTGTGTTACACATACCCATTCAATGCCTACATTGCGCTATTTCCGGCAATGGGGGGCAATACCTCCAAAAGCCTATATAGATGTTCTGGAAAACAGCGTTGTTCAAGCGGTTGAGTTGGCGAAGGAAGATCTTGCACCAGCGGATTTGTATGTGGGCAAAGCACGTGCAGCTGGAGGGAATTTTAATCGCACCTCAGAAACTTGGGAGACAGATGAACTGTTCACAGAAACATCGACGGACAAAGAGAGATGGTTGGACACTATGTTGCACACCCTGCATTTCCACCGGGGAGAAGAAAATCGGGAACTCCTATGGTATCATTTTTCTGCGCATACTGTCTGCTGCACGGATGGGAATGCAGGACCCGATTGGCCCGGTATGGTGGCAGAGCAGGTGAGGTCCGAAGATGGACTCGCTCCAGCGTTTCTGCAAGGACACTGCGGCGACGTCAACCCAGGAGGTGGGTCATCTTCGTGGCTAGGAGATCCTGAAAAAGTCTCAGCATCGATTTACGCCGCTTTGCATAATGCTCTTAACCATGCCAATCGCGTCAAGGTCTCCGAAATCCGAATAAGCAATACAGATATTGAAGTGCCATTCGACATCGAATTATTGAAGGCTCAATTGGCAAAGTACGAGGAAAATCCATCTCAATGTGTTTCTGGTGAGTGGGTCGATGCCCGATTTGCACAAGATTGGTTTGAAGATGCCAAGAGATGGGATTTGCAGCAGACCAACTGCATTACCCCGATTTCGGTGATACAATTAGGTGAGGTGGGGTTGCTGTTTCATCCTGCTGAACTCTATAGCTACTATGGATTAGATATCCGCCGTGACTCACCCTTTGAGAATACCCTAGTCGTTGGATATACAGACGACTTCATCGGATATCTCACCGATCCGAACGCTTACGAGGCGGGTGAATATGCAGCTATTGTCGTACCGAAAATCACCGATCTCCCACCATTCACTCCAGAGGCTGCGCGAGTCTTTACCACGGAGGCTAAGGCGTTCCTACAAAAGGTCTCATGAGAAGGCCCTCGCCAAAAGGGAACTTCATCCATCGAGACGGTGAACGAGACATCTGGTTAAGAGAACTACTGGCCTTTCAATTGCCCCCAAGTGACCGTGAGCTTCGATTGTGGCGAACCGACGGCAAGAACTGTCCCTTTTAGTCCATTAGGAGATTCGAATATGGTTTGAATCTCTTTTAAAGAGAGCGCTGTATCGAAGACCGCTGCTTCATCAATGACCCCAGCCATCCAGTGAACATCCTTAGTATCCCCACGAACACCGATTGAAAGCGATTTGTTGCTAGGGAGCAATTCCTTTTTCGGTCCCTTTGGACTCTCTACGGCAAGTTCCCCATCCTGATACAATCGTGCACGAAATCCATCGTAAGTTGCGGCGACGTGCGTCCAAACCTTGGGTTTGACCTCACCACCCTTCGCTTCCCGGCATGGTGTACACGTTGCCCATATGGCGTACCATTCAATGGTAGTTCCATTGATGCGAAGCGCATGGATACCGAGATCAGGCAGCCAGTCGTATTGTTCCATAATGGATTTTGTTCCTGCAACATTGTCAACTTTCACCCATGCCATCAACGTGATATATTCCGGAGCGAGCGTGTGGTCAGGATCCGGGATTTCAATATGACCAGTCGAGCCATTGAACCGGACCGCTGAACCGAACTTCCCATCCTTCTCCCATTTAACACCACCGACGAACTCACCATCATGCTTGTAATTTGGTGCCTCTACAGTGTTACCTTTTCCTTCGTCAAAAAGCCATACGCCGATAGCTTCCGCTGATGCTGTTTTGGTAGAAACAACACACATTACCAAGACAACAAGCAACAAGATAAAACTTTGTACTAACCTCATCAATATTCTCCTTTTATGATTTTGCTTTTACCTGAGATGGAAACGAAGTGAACGAGGCACCTGGTTAAGAGAACTACTGGCCTTTCAATTGCCCCCAAGTGGCAGCTAGCTTCGATTGCGGTGAGACCGATGTGCTAGTACCAAGCCCGTTAGGAGAATTGAATATGGTTTGAATCTCCTTTAAAGAGAGAGCCGTATCAAAGATCGCTACTTTGTCAATCACTCCAGCCATCCAGTGAACATCCTTAGTATCCCCACGAACGCCGATTGAAAGCGATTTGTTGCTGGGGAGCAAGTCAGAATTGTCTCCCGCCGCGCCCTCTACGGCCAGTTCCCCATCCTGATACAACCGCGAAGCTTTTCCGTCGTAAGTCACGACGACGTGTGTCCATTGATTGGGTTTGATCTCACCACCCTTTGCTTCCCGACATGGTGCACACGTTGCCCATACGGCATAAAATTCAACCTTGGTTCCATTGATGCGAAGCGCATGAGTGCCGAGATCAGTTGCCCAGTCGTATTGTTCCATAATGGACTTTGTTCCTGCAACATTGTCAACTTTCACCCATGCCATCAACGTGATGTGCTTTGGAGTCAGCGTATGGTCGGGATCCGGGATTTCGATATGCCCCGTCTTACCGTCGAACCGAACCGCTGAACCGAATTTCCCATCATTTCTTACTTGGATAGATGGGCAGAGGCAAAGAAAGAAACATGGCGGACTTCGTGCAGATAAGGTTGAAAGACTAGAAGATTTGGGTTTCTCTTGGGATCCCAATGAAGATGCATGGAATCGGATGTTTCAGGCATTGTAAGAACACAAAGTTGTATTTAAATTAAAAACTTATGTACAATAGCATCTGATCTAATTTTAGATCCCTTTTATACACAACAACATATAGGAGAAAACACTGTTTCGTCTAGTAGGAGTTAACGAAGCAGTTACTGCAACAACTGATAAATCTTTATTAAGCTGCGATTAACGAAAGTATGTTCTGCAATATTGCACTAGCTTGAGCTAACATAGCCGTAGCTGATTGTGCCAGTATCTGATTCTTGGCTAGGTCAGCAGCATCAGCGGCGAAGTCCGTATCTTGAATGCTGGAACGTGCTGCTTCAATGCTCTGTGTTTGGCTAGTCAAGTTGGACATGGTGAACTGCAGCTTGTTCTGTACTGATCCCAGATAGCTTCTTTCTTGATTAATCTGATCAATAGCATCATCAAGAGTGCTGATAACTATCCGTGCAACTGATAGTACATTTGCATTATGTGCTATCTGGCTCGTACTAGCCTTAGGTCTTTTGATCGCCCCGCTCTGCCCTACATCAAACCCGTCAGGAAATCGAGTTGTTGAATCATAGATAGCCCCCCTGTAGATTGGCGTCTGCTAGCCACTGTAAATCGTCGCCCACAGCTTGCAGGTTAGCATCCTGTAGGTTAGCATCCTTTAAGTTAGCACCCGATAAATCCATGCCTGACAAGTCTTTATAGGCTTCAAGTTCATATACATTGACTTGACCCGCGTCTTCAGAATAATAAGACTCAAACTTGATATATCTGACATCTGGTGAAGGTAAGTCGTAGATAAATGTACCTGTGCTGTCAGTTTCGGAAGCAACAATACTCCAATCTTCATGGTCGGTTGAAACTAAAACACTAAATGTTTGATTCCAATTATCACCTCCAGCAATATTGAGCTTTATTTGTCCAATGGATTGAACCTCTTCCAAATCCACTATTAGATAATGGGGGTTATTGATGTCCGGGCCTGGGTCATTTCGATTACTTGACCAACGTGAACCGGGGTTTCCATCCACGGCTTCTGATGACCTGCTAGGATTATTCCCCTCGTTGGAATTAGTCATGGTTGGACGCCCCAAAGTCAAATTGCTTCCACTGGTTGAGTTAGCATTAGTGGAAGATATGGGGGCTTGAGATAGCATACCATTGGTACTGTTACTTTGCGCCTTAACAAGACCAAGGCCTTTAGCGGTGGCATCCATTATCTGTAGTTCTATTCGGCTATTAGCATCATTATCAGCACCAATTTGTAATTTCCATGTCCCTTTACCTTCTTCTGATTGGTGAGTTCCATCCAGTACATTCATCTCGTTGTATTCAGTTGACAGACTGATTCTGGAAATCTCATCTTTCAAAGCCTGAAACTCCAGATTAACACTGGCTCGATCAGTGTCAGTTAGTGTGTCAGTCGAAGCTTGGACAGCCAGTCCACGCATGCGACGTAGCATATCAGAGATATCACTCAGGCTACCTTCCGCCATTTGAATCAGATTGTTAGCATTCTGAACATTCTCGTTGGCTTGTTTCATACCTCGTATCTGGTTGGACATTCGGGTACTGATAGCGGAACCAGCAGAACCATCAGCTGCTTTGTTGATACGTAGTCCGGAGGAGAGTCTTTGCAGAGTATTATTGAGGCTGAATTGTGTTTGGGCTAGGTTTCTGTAGGCCAGTGAAGCAGTTGGATTACTGCGTAATCTCAAGCCGTTCATTTTGATTTTCCCTATGTTTTTGAAGCTGCTGTTGTGTTGAATCCCGCTTGTTTGAGTTCCTACGCTCAATCAAACTATTTATATATCAGCAGAATAAGGAGAAAACATTAAGCTTTTAGGCAAAAAAAGTTAACAAAGGATGTATTATGAGTGTTGATAGGAAGAATAAGAGGTAAGTTTAGTTGTATGAAAGAGACATATTGGCTGACAGAGAAGCGAGTAAAACGGTTGATTTTATGACTCAGTCAAGCTGTATTTAAGTTAAAACTAAAATAAAAGGTGAATGTCATAATTAAGAGATTAGTTGTTGCGTTATTGGTATTGGTTGTTTTGATGGGTTCGGTCTATGCCGCAGATGAAAAAGATAAGAAGCTAACTGCAGATGATATTTTTCCTGCCGATCGAGTCTTAGATGTCCAAATTACTGTTGATCCGAAGGATTGGGACACCATCCGCTATCAATCTCGTAATTTTTTCGGGGCTCTGCAAGAAAGCCGACAATATGCTCCCCTTGATCATCCTTATACTTACGTTGAGGCCAGCGTTTCCATTGACGGAGTTGAATTTCCTCAGGTTGGTATTCGTAAAAAAGGGTTCATTGGTTCTCAAAACTCCACCCGTCCATCTCTTAAAATCAAACTCAATCATGTAGATAAAGAAGGACAAATTGATGGCTTAACCAATTTGAC
>JYMV01029241.1_pt1 | contig 13354 bp, 12 predicted proteins | sample 338911 | NCBI WGS metagenome assembly JYMV01 (sample SAMN03354496, study PRJNA234377) | hydrothermal vent metagenome | biome: Deep sea; feature: Hydrothermal plumes at the Eastern Lau Spreading Center, Western Pacific Ocean; material: Seawater | place: Tonga | collected 2009 | depth 2000 m m | reverse complement strand
GAAGGTACAGGGAGTTTATATTCATCTTGCAAGGCTTGTATATTAATACCTAAGGACTGAGCTAGAAGTCTTGCCTTAGGTGAGGCTATAGCTCTATTTAATGTATATTCTACCTTAGGTACATTTTCTTCAAGCTCAACTTCAGGCTCAAGGCTCTTTTTAGTGCGTGTTATTTCTTTATCTATCTCAACACTTAGTATGACAGTACCAACAGGGGCAGATTCACCTTCTTGAATATGCAAGGACTTAATAATTCCGTTTTTAAAACATTGAACCTCCATTATCGCCTTGTCTGATTCAACCTCAGCAATAACATCACCTATCTTGACGGTATCATTTACCTTAACCATCCATGCAATTAACTTTCCTTCTTCCATCGAATCTGATAGCTGAGGCATAAAAATCTCATAAACCACTTTTTCTCCCCCAGTTTATAATGTCTTGTTTAATACTCTTAGGCGTAGGAATAGAAGCAAGTTCTAGTTTTCTATTATACGCTATGGGTACATTTTTTCCACATAGCCTAAGAGGAGCTGCGTCAAGAAAATAAAAGAGCTCTTCAACTGCCCATGCAATAATCTGAGCCCCGAAAGAGCCCATCTTATGACCCTCTTCTATTATTACTAACCGTCCTGTCTTCTTAATAGAGAGTTCTAGGCTTTTAAAGTCTACAGGATTTAAGGAACATAAATCAATAAGCTCACAGCTACACCCTAATTCTTTTTCTATCTCGTCTAAGACTGAGGCTGTATCATCTAGCATCTTTAAATACGAGATAATAGTAATATGCTTACCTTCTTTAACAACTCTAGCCTTAAAAGGGTCAAGATCAATATTTTTATCTACCTCTTCTTTTTTATTATATAAGAGTTCATGTTCTATAAATATAACAGGGTCATCCATCTCTATGGATTTTTTCAAGGCATGATAAGCATAATTTGGACTACTCACTGCAAAAACAAACAAGCCTGGAATAGAGCTCAACATATGTTCATAATTTTCAGAATGTTGAGCCCCTAATTGTTTACTAACGCCTTGAGGCATTCTAAGAACCATAGGTAATTGTATCTTACCTGCACTCATATAATGAAGTTTAGACATATGGTTTACAATCTGGTCAAAGGCTAAAAGAGCAAAGTTAGCTGTCATAAGTTCAACCACAGGACGTAAGCCAGCTATGGCCATACCAATGGCATTACCCACTATACTTAGTTCAGCTATAGGAGTGTCAATCACCCTCTTGTTTCCATATTTTTCCAATAAACCCTCTGTCACTCTAAAGGTTCCTCCTACCTCACCTATATCTTCACCTAATAAGATAATATCTGTATCCTCAGACATCTTTTCATTTATGGCCAGATTAATAGCTTCTCTATAAAGCATGCTTCAGCCCCTCCTCTGTCAAGGTATATTTGTATAAGTCATTTAAAGAAGGATCAGGACTTTGCTGGGCAAAAGCCACTGCGTCTTCAATCTCTTGTATGACCTGTTCTTCTATTTTTTTTAGAAGATCTTCCTCCAGTAAAGGTTTCAACTTAATAAGGGGATCGAGTTTCTTACATCTTTGCATTTCCTCACTAGATCTATATTTATTTGCGTCACTAATAGAATGTCCCTCAAACCTACACGTCATGGCCTCAACAAAGATAGGACCTTTTCCTTCTTTAATATACTCACCTGCCTTAGAAATAGCCTCATACACAGCTAAAACATCCATACCATCAACTTCTATAGTGGGCATATAGGCCTCAACTTTTTTAGCCTGCTGAGAAAAGGCAGATACCTTATCTATATGTGTACCTATGGCGTATTTATTGTTCTCACATAAAAATAAAAGAGGGAGTTTTTGGGATGAGGCTATGTTAATAGATTCAAAAAAGCCCCCGCAGTTTGTTGCACCATCACCAAAGATAACCATAGTCCCTGTATTTATACCTTGATACTTTCTGGCATAAGCACATCCTACCGCGTTAGGAATATGTCCTCCAACAATAGCGTCACCCCCATAAAAGTTAAGAGAGGGACTAAACATATGCATAGATCCCCCTCTTCCCTCACTTACCCCATCAATTTTACCAAAAAGCTCTGCCATCACAGACTTTGAGCTCATCCCTCTTGAAAGTGCCATAACATGTTCTCTATATGTGGTAAAGACATCACCTTTAAAGGCTTTCATAGACCCTACACTAAGACCTTCTTGTCCAATATCTAAGTGCAAGAAACCTGAAATATTTCCTTGGAAATAATTTTCTTTTGCTGCGTATTCAAAATGCCTGCCTAATAACATTGAATAATATAGATCTTGAATCAGGGTCTTATCCATATCTAGTCCTTTAGTGTTTTACGTTAGCTTTATTATAAGAGAGGAAGATTGAAAAAAAACCTCATTTAAATATTAGATATTTTTTTTAATATAATAATTAATAATAAAACATTATAGTAAAAAACAAAAACAATAAGGATGATTATGATTGATATGCCAAAACTACCCTTTGCTGAAGATGCAATGGAACCTTTTATCTCTGCGGAGACGATTCAATACCATTATGGTAAACACCATACAACTTATGTTAATAAACTAAACGAACTTATTAAGGGGACAGACTTAGACAAGATGTCTCTTTCTGAAATTATAAAAACTGCAGATCAGGGGCCTATCTTTAATAATGCTGCCCAGGTATTTAACCATAGCTTTTATTGGAATAGTCTAAGCCCTAGCAAGTCAGCGCCAACAGGAAAACTTCTTGATAAAATCAATATGGACTTTGACTCTATGGATAAACTAAAAGAAGCATTTATGCAGGCAGGAACAACCCTATTTGGTTCGGGCTGGGTTTGGTTAGTAAGGGATGCTAGTGGTCAGTTAAAATTTGAAAAAACACCTAATGCTCAGACTCCCATGTCTTCAAATATGATACCTCTGTTTGTTTGTGATGTATGGGAACATGCTTATTATATTGACTTTAGAAATGCTAGACCAAAGTATTTAGGAGAGTTTTGGGAGCATATTAACTGGGACACAGCCTGCAAAATTTTTGATCAAACAGATAATGAAACTTATGTTGGTCTAAAGTCTTGTAAAGATATTCATGATCCTTTTTGCCAGCTCTTAGATGAAGTGTTGTCAAATGAATTAGATGAAGAATAAATCAGGAAAAGAAGATAAGAAGGTCCTACTCCAAAAGGAGTAAGGAATATACCTGAGATAGCTTTTAAAACTGCATTGAAGTCAGGTTCTTGTTTAATTTCAGGAACCAACTGCTTATACGTTATATTTCCCTCTTTAATAATAAAAACAGCACCTGCCTCAACACCTTTTAAGATGCCCTCACCCATAAGCCTGTCCATGTGCCGCGCAGTAATATTTACCTCGAAGCAGATACCCCTAAACTTATACTAAGTAATAATGATAATAATTTCATATTTACCTCCTAAAACTTATAAGATGAAGTAAAAGTGAAAACTCCCGAAACCATATCCATAATATCATCTAAGGCAGTTGATATTTCTTCTCTTTGAGAATCAACCTCAGCACAAGAAAACTGGGCTGTTGCTAAGAAGTCTGATATAGTTTGAAAAAGACGCGAAAGCATAATTTATCTAAAATCACTCACCTTATAATATTCTTTTCCCCTAAAATATTTACAAAAAAAGACTTAGCATTTTCTATCTTAAAACTATAAGTAACTAATGAAACAGGAAATTTGTATTTAGGATCGTCATACTTTATAGGTGAGCTTGTTCCCCATTTTTGATCTAAGATACGCGTTTTTTTATAAAAATACAAACCCACCTTATATTCACTCGTAAAGGCTTGCATAAACTTAGTTATTGTTGTGTAAAAATGTATATTATCTGTCAATAAAGAAGTCATTCCTTCTTCTTCAATAACACTTACAACCTTCCCTTCATACACAAAAACACATCCCTGTCCTGGTCCTATAATGAGTTTTGATGCATTTTTAATCTCATCACCATTATCAGAAAAACGCTAAAACAGTTCATCAACACCAGGATTATCCCACTGTACAACCGAACGTAATTATCTTTTTACACCATCTAATATACTCATTTAAAACCCCTAAATTATACTAATTACATTGTCACCAGTTATTTTGTCTCCTTTTCTTGTCCTTAATTGTTTTCAAAAGTTTTAGGCTCTAAAACGTATATAAGAAACACTTTATAAATGATTTATAAAAGAGGCTTAAGTATAAAATTAATTTATGCTCCTTTATGATATTATCATTTTAATAACACGAGGGAAGTTCTAGAAAATTTATATTTAGGCCTACCAAAAAGGAAGTATTTATGAGAAAGATTCTAATATTTGCCCTACTCACATTAAGCTTATGGGGTATGAGTAATTATGATGTTGCTAAAAAAAGTGACAAGGTCATGCGTGGATTTAAAGATTCTAAGTCTGATATGATTATGACACTTATAAATGCAAATGGACAAAAACGAGAACGTAAGATGTCAATGTTAGTGCTTGAAAAGAAAGGAGGAGACAAGTCTCTAATGACCTTTCTTTCCCCTGCTGATGTTAAGGGAACAAAATTTTTATCCTATTCTCATATAAAGAAAGATGATGACCAATGGCTTTATTTACCCGCACTTAAACGTATAAAAAGAATTGCTTCCAAAAACAAATCTGGCTCTTTTATGGGTTCAGAATTTTCTTATGAAGATCTAGGCTCTTTTGATGTCGATAAGTATACGTATAAGGGAGATCCCAAAATATCTACTTATAAGGGTAAAAAAGTATATATAGGTGAAAGAATACCCGTAACAAAAAATTCTGGATATACCAAACAAAAATCTTGGATAGAAAAAAAGACCTTTCTTACACTTAAGGTTGAATATTATGACCGTAAACATGAATTATTAAAAACAGCCTACTTTCATGATTATAAAAAATTATCTGGAATTTGGCGTGTGGGTAAGATGCATATGATAAACCATCAAAATGATAAAGAAACTATCTTAGTATGGAAAAATGAAAGTATTAAGAATGGTATCAAAGAAAAAAAGTTTCATAAAAGAGTCCTAAAAAAATGATTTTAAAAATTTTAAATAACCTTAAAACCCTGGTTCTAATTTTGTTCAGTTTACATCTTCTTACAAGTTCTGCCTTGGCAGACAATAGTACAGATACTTGTTACTCTGTTCAGTTAGCAAGTGTATATAATAAAAATAGTATTTATCTAAAACTTGAAAATTACCCTTCTTCATGTAAGCTTATTTCCCTTGCCAACCTAAAAGCCGTGCGTTGTGGTTGTTATGATGATAAAAAAGAAGCTCACGTTGCCTTAAGAGCCTCTAGAAAAAGATATCATGGTTCTATCTTAGTTCGTACCTACAAATCACGTTTTATAGAAAAGTTAGATATTGCCAGCGAAGAGAATAAACGATTAGGATTAGAAGATAAGAAAGAAGACCGTGGATCTGAAGATGAAAGTATCCAAGACTCTACTACACAAGATATAATAAGCCTTCTTCCTGTTAATTTATGGATACAAGACTTAACTAAAGAAGGTGAGTTTAGCGTGCAAGGTCATGTGAATGTGATAGCCCAAGGCTACCCACAAAGACCAGTAGGAAAACATAAGGCTAACTTAACACTTTCTGGGGAGTTAGAACTTAAGTACAGTGAAGATGATACATCTATCGTATCTAAAATCTATGCTCAGGGTGATTCACATGATGTGAAAGGAAGTTCTCAACATAATGAACGTACTTTCTTACGTTTGGATGAACTTTATATTCAACATGACTTTGAAGACGACCAAATTATGTTTGGTCAAAGTGTACGTTTTTGGGGAGCATTAGAGGTAAACAACTTAACAGATGTTTTTAATCCTACTGATTACCGCACAGACTTATTTGATAGTAGTAAACTGGGTGTACTTAACCTCGCTTATACTCACTATACTGACACAGGTGAACTTTCCCTTATCGTTAAACTAAGCGAACCTGATAGAGATATGGCAGCACAGCCTTATCTGTATTATTTCTTTCCTGTGGCTGTTCAACCTGGTGATCTACCTGGTAGTCCTATCCCCACTCCCGTAAGCTTAGGTTATACAGATAAGCTTAACAAAGAAACAGGATCAAGACCTAGCTTTTTTATGAAGTATTCAGGCTCAACAGACACAGAATATGCTTGGGATTATAGTATCATTTATGAAAATGGGTATGATTCACAAAGATATTATACATATACACTTTCAGATAATAATACAAGCGCAAGTATTCAAGAAAATGCTTACCTCGTAAATAAAGTTATGTCCTATAACACTATAGTTGTAGGTTCTACTCTTGTCAAGATAGAAGCTGTGTATACAGATATCATTAAAACAGATCCTCTTCCTACTGTTAAAACAGCAACAGGTACAGTCAGAACAAAAAAACTTTCAGATTATTTACATATTGGTTTAGGTCTAGAGCACACTCTAACTCAAGTCTATAATGAAGCAGACTTAGGTTTAATTGCTGAGTATTATAGGTATGAAGCCCTTCAAAGTGGAGACGACTACTTTACAGACCTTGAACTTTTTGAAATCTATCAAAATGACCTTTTTATTGGAGGACGTTATAGTTTTAATGAGGGAAATGACGCGAGTATTCTTACAGGTCTTTTATATGACTTAGATTATGATGAACAAGTATATTCTTTTGAATATGAAACACGTCTCGCCGAACTTTTTAAACTTAAATTTAGTTATTATTATATTCGTCCTACAAGCGATGCAAACACGGTTACTGCTTATAGCTTAATGGGTACACATCAACGTCTAAGTCTTAATCTAGGATATTACTTTTAATGAAAAAATATATTAACCTTATCATTCGTTTCAGATGGTTTATCGCCATCTTAATCCCGCTTTTAAGTCTTGGTTTTGCAACACAACTTAAACATATTGAGTTTGATGGTTCTTATCGTATTTGGTTTGGAAAAGAATCCCAAACTCTTAAACAATATGATGAATTCAAGGCTGTTTTCGGAAGTGATAGTTCTTTAATTATCGCCTTTCATGATGAAAACGGGATTATGAATCCTAAGGCCTTAGGCGTTATAAACAGATTAACTAACAAACTTTGGGAAACACCCTTTGTGGCCAGAGTTGATTCTTTAACAAATTATCAATATATTCATGCTGGTGATGAAGACCCTGATGATATTATTATTGAAGACTTTATTGATGATATATCTGCTTTAACTAAACAAGACCTTGAAGAAAAAAACACTATTGCCCTGAATGAAGATGCCTTAGTTAATCGTATTATCAGTGCAGATGGTACAACAACAATGATTGTGGCAAGAATTACAGCAAAAGCAGGTGCGATACCTGGTGCTATTGCAAAGATCAACCAATATGTCAATCAGTACGTAAAAGAAGAAAAAGAAAGTGGGTACACCTTCCACTTAGCTGGAGGCCCTGTCTTAAATATGGCTTTTGCTACCTTAGGCCAACATGACGCACTTACTTTTACACCTATTATTATTATCATTTCTATGCTCTTGTTATGGATAATTTTCAAACGCCCTTCTGGGATGCTATTAAGCATATCTATTGTAATTTTCACCTTTATCATTGTCTTATCTATTCAAGTTCTTTTAGGATATAAACTTAATAACTTTACCGCGAATATGCCTGTGTTTATAGTGGCTATTGGTATTGCAGACGCTATGCACCTGTTTTGGATTTATCTTATTGGTAGACGAAAAGGCTTAGATAATCATCAGGCTATTCATTATACGGTTGAGAAAAACTTTTTACCTGTTTTTCTTACTTCCGTAACAACAGCTGTTGGTTTTGCTTCTTTAGGGATTTCTGAGATCATCCCTATTAAGACCTTAGGTATTGCTACGGCTAATGCTGCCTTATTGGCCTTTATCCTTACTATGCTTTTTGTGCCTGCAATGTTAGCTATTATTAATCCGAAAATTAAAGAGAAAGAGCTTAAAAAAGCCCAAGAGGACACAAATCATTTAGCCCATAAGTATGCAAAATTTATCATCAAATATGACCTAAAGATTTTGATTGCTTCTATTATTGTTTTTGGAAGTATGGCAATAGGACTTACTAAGTTACGTGTTGATTCTAATACTGTGCGTTATTTTAGAGAAGATGTGCCTTTTAGAAAAACCGTTAGTTTTATTGAAGACAAGCTTACGGGTCCAATGACATATGAAATTGTCTTAGACTCAAAAGAAAAAGACGGTATTAAAAAACCTGAATTCTTGCGCACGGTTGAAGCCTTTGAAATTGCCTTTAAAAAAGAATTTCCTGATGCAAGGCATACGACTTCCTTACTTGATGTTATTAAAAAATTCAGTGAGGTTATGACAGGAGTAAAAAATATTCCAGATGATAAAAACTTAGTCGCTCAGTATCTATTACTGTATTCATTTTCACTTCCTCAGGGTATGGAAATCAATGACAAGATGGATGTAGACGAGAGGTACCTAAGACTTACAGCTTCTATGAATGTAGTAGATACCTCTTTAGACTTAAAAATGATAGATTGGGCAGAGCATTGGTGGGACAATACTCCTTACACTGCCGTACTTAATGGACAGACCGTTATGTTTGCTAATATGCAACATGATGTAACCGACACCCTAGTTCAATCTATAGGCTTGGCTATCACCGTTGTATCTATCATGATGTTCATTATCTTTAAAAGTATTAAGATGGTACCTTTATTTATCATTCCCAATGTCTTACCTATTGTCTTAGTCATTGGTGTTATGGGTTGGCTAGGTATAAATATAGATATAGGTGTGGCTATTTCAGGTGCTATTATTATAGGGGTAGCCGTAGATGACACCATACACTTTTTAGTTAAGTATCAAGAGGCCAGGAGAAGAGGTTATAATTTTGAAGACTCATTAACATATATTATGAAATATGCAGGTTCTGCTATCATATTTACAACCATAATTTTAAGTACAGCTTTCATGATTTTCAGTTTCTCACAATTCATCCCAAATGTCAATTTTGGTGTTGTAACGGCCATTGCATTGATCATTGCAGTTGCAGTAGATTTAATTATGTTGCCTGCTGTTTTAAGTCTCTACGATGGAAAGGATAAGAGTTTCTTATCCAAGTAAAATTTTACTACTAATCGTAACGTAAACTAAAAAATATAATTTTTTTATTCATTTTCTATCCCTCTTAACCCTACTTGAACTATAATAACTATATATAGAAAAGTAGGGGGAATTATGTTAGATATTACTGCATCTGTTCACAAATACGCACCAAAACTCGTAGAAAAACTTCCAAGACCGGTGTTACACCTTTTTATAAAAACTATAAAAATCATCTTTCATGAAAAAATGTTTTTTAAGCTTTATAACAGGAACAAACACTTAGAAGGTCTTTCTTTTGTACAAAACATGTTAGACAACTTACACATAACATGTACGGTAAGTCCTGATGAGATGAAACATATTCCATCAACCGGCAAACTTATTGTCATTGCTAACCATCCAACAGGTGCAGTAGACACCATGGTCTTGATAGAAACTATTGCCAATGCACGAGAAAATAAAAAAATAAAAATTGTTGCTAATGGTATGGTAATGGGCGTTAAACAAATGGCCTCCCTTTTAATTCCTGTTGATAACATTAATGGTGCAATTTCTAAACAGAGTCTTAAAGCTATAAATAAGGCCCTACACGATGATGAGGCCATCATTATCTTTCCTGCTGGAGTAGTTGATAGATGTAACTTTCGAGGAGTTAAAGACATCCCTTGGAAAAGCAGTTTTTTAAAGATAGCAAAGCGCACACAAACACCTATCCTGCCTCTTAGAATAGAAGGTAGAAATAGTGTCTTGTTTTATATAATGTCTATACTTTTACCTAAGGCTCTTTCGTCCCTATTCTTAGTGCATGAATTTGCCATTGCCGGTAAACGAAAACCTATTCATATTAATATTGGACAGGTTGTACCTTACTCATCTTTTTCCTATAATACCTCAAGTATTAATGATTATGTAGAGATGTTTTATCGACACCTTTATAATATCAACACCCAATTTAAAGATATTTTAAAAACTCAAACAACTATTAGAAGTACTGTTAACACTAAAAAATTAAAAGAAGAAGTTTATAAAGCAAATTTTTTGGGAGACTCAAGTGATGGAAAGCGTATAATTCTTGCTGAAGCAAGTGATTCTCCTTATTTGATTCGTGAACTTGGTCGCCTAAGAGAAATATCATTTAGAGCTATTGGTGGAGGAACGGGTAAGGCCAAAGATAATGACAAGTATGACAAGTATTATAAACACTTAGTATTATGGGACGATAAAGACTTAGAAGTTGTTGCAGCTTACCGCATAGGTGAATGTAAAAATATTATTGATGAACATGGGTTTGAAGGTCTTTACAGTGCTAACCAATATATATATGATGACGAGTTTTTGAAATGTTCAGCTACTGCTATAGAACTAGGTAGAAGCTTTGTTCAACCAAAATATTGGGGTTCACGTGCCTTTGATAGTTTGTGGCAGGCTGTTACCATTTATCTTGCCCATAATCCACACATTCAATACAGCTATGGAATAGTAACTATTAACAAAAACACTCCTAAACAAGCTTCTGCAGCCTTAGTATATTTTTATACCCACTATTTTAAATGTGACACCCAAATGATAACACCTAAGCAGCCTTATATCATGTCTGAGGCAAATCAAAAAGAGTTTGAAACTCTTTTTGGGGGGCTTTCATATAAAGAAGGTTTTATTGTTCTTAAAAAATATCTTAAAGACTTAAATACTTTCGTTCCTACCTTTTTTAAACAATATATCGAGCTTTACCAAGAAGGAGCCGCTCGTTATTTTGGTTTTAGTGTAAATGATGGTCTTGATGGTGTTATAGAAGGTTTTCTTTTAGGTGATAACTACAGGATGAGGACTTCTACTCAAAAACGCCATCTTAAAGGTTTCCATAAAATGAAAGATATAGATGGCTTAACAAAACTGTATTCACGTAGCTATTTTACTCATTTGATCTCTTCTATCTCTGAATATCAACGTAAAGAAGACACCCCTTTTAGTTTAATTGTTTTTGATATCGAATGTGAATTTGAAGAAGATACTAATAATGAAATTTTAATCCGTGTTGCAAACACCCTAAAGAATTCTCTTCGTGGAGATGATAAAGTGGCGCGATGGGATGATAAATCTTTTATAATTATGCTTAAGAATACTAATCACAGCCAGGCTCAATCAATCTCTACTAATCTGAAATCTACATTAGAGGGCATTAAGATACATACAGATTATAAACTTCAATGTTCTTTTAAAGAAATAGAATTAAGTTCTACTGACAGCGAAGTATATACTGACATAGATATGAACAAACCTTTATTGAGCTGTCAAACTGAAAACAAGACTTCTTAATTCTATGTCTATAGGTATTAAACTCTTAGAAGTAGAGTCCAAATCCCTTTCTCAGCATATTTCAGGTGTTAGTACTATTAGCTTCTACCAAGGAGATGTAAACAAGGCAGCCCAGGCCCTAAGAACACGGTTCTCTTTAATCTTAAAACTTAACCCTTGGCTTGCTGGAAAACTTGTTAGAACTAAGGAAAATAAGTATTTAGAGCTTGTTTATCCTGAGTTAAGTAATCTGAACATAAATGAACTTTTTACACTCAGTCCTAAAAATATAGAAATACATTCAAATATGTCTTATTCAGATTTGGGGAAAACCTGTATTCCCCTTATTGTGCAAAAACCTATACGTATTATAAATACAGATTCCTTAGTTACTAAACTTTCACTTGTTGCTGATAGTGAAGATAACTCAAATAAGTTCTCCATCATTTTTTCCCTCTCTCACAGTGTAGCTGATGGACATACCTATTATACTATCTTAAACATGCTCTCTCAAGATGTCCCTATTTATGCTCTGAATATAAGTCGAAAAGAAAATGAGCTTTCAAATGCCATACAAAGTTTAGGAGAGCAAAGGTATAAATATTTAACTAAACTTCCTCATATATTTAACGTATTTAGTGGTTTATTTTTTAGAAAGAACGCACGTGCCTATGCTTTTTATATTGATAATGAAAAAATATCTCAAGTCAAAAGCAAGGCTAAAACAAAAAGTAGTTTTGTCTCTACAAACGATATAGTCACCTCCAGCTTTTTTTCTTTTATTGGGGCTCGCTTAGGCGCTATGGCTATTAACTTTAGATCTAAGACACAGGGCCTTGATGAGATTGATGCTGGGAACTATGAAGGTGCTATCTTATATGATGAGAAGAACTATAAAGAGGCTGAAGGTATCCGTAAGAGTTTGTTAGACCCTTTAGACTATATTGGCTTGTCTAAGCCTCTTCCCAATATTTTGGAGGGAATGTTTTGTAAGATGGGTCTTATAACCAACTGGGCTTCCTTTGCAAAAGACTTAAATATACCTCATTGCCAACAGATATTACATCTTCCATTAACCAATACGGCAGGGCCTATGCCTTATGAGATGTGTGTTGTTTTTAGAGCGAAAGAAGATAAGACAGGTATTATATATTTCACCCAAAGATTTAAAAAAGAAGATTTTAATCCACAAAATCTACCTATATCTAATCTTATTTCAGAGAAAATATTTAACTAGAATATTTCCTAAACGTCTTTATTTTCGTTTAGCCATCTTTCAAGAATGATTTTAGCCGCTAAAGAATCAATGCGACCATCTTTTTTTTGCTTTATAAAGCCCTTCATAGATTCTTGTGCTTCTAAAGAAGAATGGGCTTCATCTTGATAATACACAGGGCCTTGGAAGTCAACTAGATTCATAAAGTGAGCCACACGACGGCGCATCTCACCTTCACTGCTTCCACCCATAGGTATACCAATAACAACAGCCTCAGCAGACCATTCTGTTAAGACTTCTTTGACTGCAGCAGAAGCCTGATTTCTATTTTTGCGTGCTACAGCATTAAGAGGTGTGACAAAATTTTTATCTGCGCTATAAGCAAGACCTATACGTTTTAGCCCTAAATCAATGGCAATTATCTTCATATACTATCACTTCCCAAGGCAAAAACTACCAAACATCTTATCTAACATCTCAGAATGCTCAAAAGGTCGTGTTATAGACGAAATCTCATTAATGGCCGTATTCATATGAAAAGAAAATATTTCAAGCTCTTGTTCTTCTAAAGGCTCTTTAGCCTCATCAATCTCTATCAAAGCTTTTTTAACAGCATTAATCTGGCGTGTAGAAATCAACATCATTTCATCTGATACATTTTTAGTATCCATAATAGATTCTAAACTTGAAATAAGTTCTCTCGCATTATCCTTACACGAAAGATTAAGAGGCTTATACTC
>JYMV01025748.1_pt1 | contig 13355 bp, 12 predicted proteins | sample 338911 | NCBI WGS metagenome assembly JYMV01 (sample SAMN03354496, study PRJNA234377) | hydrothermal vent metagenome | biome: Deep sea; feature: Hydrothermal plumes at the Eastern Lau Spreading Center, Western Pacific Ocean; material: Seawater | place: Tonga | collected 2009 | depth 2000 m m | reverse complement strand
CTACTACTTAAAAGGAGATACGATGTTCAATGAAAGCTTCGCAACTGCCTTTGCACAAAAAAGCGTGCAACTATGGTTAAAAGAAAAGGGTGAAGAGAAACGATTGGAGAAGTACCGACAAAAACTGAAAAGAAGAGATGAGTTCCGGAGTCTCCTTCAAGAAACAAAGAACGGACTTAGCTTAATCTACAAAAACGCAAACAACGATTCAGAGGCCATACTTCAAAAACGTAAACAAGACTCCATACAATCATTCAAAGCCACCTGCATTGCATTGAGAAAAAAGTGGAACAGCCCTGAATCATTGAAAAGCTGGATAGATGAAGAAGTAAACAACGCAAAGATAGCCGCCTCATCTGTCTACCTGTTGAAAGTCCCCTATTTCAACCGTCTGTGGTATCAAGCCAATCAGGATCCCAATGCATATTTAGAAATGGTTAAGACCCTTGAGTGATCAGAAGCTATTTGCCAGCGGTTTTCAATTCTTCACCCGTCTTGCCACCGTGTTTGCGGAGGAGGTTAATCGACCACTTTGACCCGGTAGTACTGCCTCTCAAATAACGCCTTCCGAATGTCTGTGAATTTCACTTCTGAGCCAGTCCCGTTGATCGTCTCCACCTTGTTCCACTTCAGCAAGTCTCCCGTAGCTTCAACCGTGTAACTCTTCCCAGCTTTGGCAATAAACCTAAAATCAAACGGCACATTGATTGTCAACTTATCCTTGCCGTATTCCAAGCGAGGCATCAGTGCCTTCAATTCTTCACCCGTCTTGCCGCCGTGTTTGCGAAGGAGGTCGATGATTTCTGGTTTGCCTAGCATAACGGCCCAATCTAGCGGTGTATCGTCAAACTTATTCTTCACATTCACATCTGCGCCATTGACGATTAGCAGTTTGACGACTTCTTTGTGACCATCGTAAGCAGCAGAATACAAAGGAGTCCCTCCAGCAGCATCTTTCACATTCACATCCGCGCCTGCATCCAATTGCGTTTGTACACCCGCAAGGTCGCCTTTCTCGGCAGCATAAAATAGCGCCAATTCTACACCCGTATTGCTGCCGTGTTTGCGGAGGAGGTCGACGGTTTCTTTATTGTTGGCCACATCTAGCGGTGTTCTGCCATACTTATCCTTCGCATTCACATCCGTACCAGCAGCCAAGTGTTGTTTGATGGCTTCGATGTTTCCGTATCTGGCAGCAACATGGATCGATTTTTTGGCTGCTTCCAGTTCTTCACCCGTATTGCCTCCGTGCTTGCGGAGAAGTGCGGCGATTTCGGTGTGTTTGAAATCGATGGCCCAATCTAGCGGAGTCTTTCCCTGGTTTAGGCCACCCTCACCTTTCGCATTCACATCCGCACCTTTGGTTAAAAGTAGTCCGACGATTTCCTTGTGGCCGTAATAAACCGCCTTATGCAAAGGAGTCCAGCCATCCTTACCCTTCGCATTCACATCCGCACCGTTGGAGATGAGTAGTTCAGCGACTTCCTTTCGACCATATTGAGCCGTATAAAACAAAGGAGTCCCTCCAGCAGCATCTTTCACATTCACATTCGCACCATTGGCAATTAGCAGTTCGGCAATTTCCTTGTGACCATATTCACATCCGCACCGTTAGCGATAAGTAGTTCGGCGACTTCCTTGTGACCTTTCCAAGCCGCCCAAAGCAAAGGAGTCACTCCAGACTCATTCTTCGCATTCACATCCGCGCCTTTATCCAATTCCGCTTGGACGCCAGCAAGGTCACCGTCAAAAGCAGTATCGTGAATCGGATCAGCAGAAGCAGTCCCCACCAACAGCACAGCTGCGATTGTTGTGAGTAGGAGGTGTTTCATTTCCCTTCAACCTTCAATTCTTGCGCCCTGTTTTACCTCCGTGTTTGCGGAGGAGGTCGGCGGTTTCAGAATCCTCCCAATATATTGCTCTGTCTAGCGGTGTTTCTCCATCATTATTAATTGCATTTAACTTCGCTCCTTTGTCTATAAGAAACCTCGCAACAATTTTTCTATCGCTAGCATAATGTAAAGCAGTCCAACCATTGTCGTCCCTTACATTCACATCTACCCCAGAAGTATAGTGCTGCTTGACCGCCTCAATATCCCCAATGCCTGAAGCAATAAAAATTGATTGGTTGGCATTACTTTTACCACCATGAGCCTTGATTAAAGCAATACATTCTTTGTTCTTTGTTGTTAATGCCATGTCTAGTACTGACCCTTGCACACTTCTCGAGGGGTTTACATCTGCGCCACTGGTAATGAGAAGTTCGACTAGGGTCATTGTTGTTTGGCTTGACATTTTTACTCTCATTCAGTCAGTTCCGCCAAGGTGGCAGCGATATTCTTTAGGCTTTTGGGCCATTGGTCAAAGGTGGTGCTTTTGGCTCTCGGGATCTTGGGGGCGGTAATGCCTTCGACCAGGAAGCTCGCCGGTTGTGCAAAGAGAAACTGGACATTCTCCTGATCATGGGTGCCCGGCAGACTCTTGGCGTAGATCTCCAACTCGACCGCATAGTGGGCAGGGTCCTCGCCGAGGTTGCTCTGGGACGGCACCCAGATCACACCCGCAACGCCCATGGGAGTCAGCGGACTCACGCACCAGTTGTAGGCATAAGTGGGAATGGTGTCCGAGGAAACGGAACCGCCCTTGCCAGCTTCCGGGAAGGAGGGAGCCTGAAGCACAACCCCTGACAAATCTGCGCGCCGCTTGCCAGCCTCGGTAATGCTTTTGACAAAGTCTTTGACCTCCTCGAGGTGGGCAGCGGCGGCCTTCTTTGCCACACCGGAGTTGGGAAACTGCAGAAACAGCTCATCAAGGCGGGCCTTGAAGACCGGGTTCTTCACGTTCCTGACACCTTGGAAGGAGGTCCAGGACAGCGGTGAGGCGAGTTGTCGATTACGCCCCCCTTGCCCGGATGACATCGTTATGAAGCCCTGCGGAATGCCCGGTCGGTTCAAGGCCTTCGCAAACTCATAAGCAAACATGGTCACGCCATTACCCTCCTTCGAGTAATCAGCGGTCAACCAGTGGGAACGGTATTTCCCTCCACCCGTCTCGAAGCGGCGCTTCCTCGGAGTGGCGAAGGTGCTGGCTTTGGTCTTTCTGCAAAACTCCCTGACAAGCGGCATCGCCCTTGGCAGATCGGCTTCCTTGTCGCGCTGATTGTAGGCCCACTCGGAGGTCAGCAAGGTACTGCCCGTAAGGTACCAGACGTCTCCGAGGAGAATGTTTTTGACCGTTCGGCTATGACCGTGGCTGGACCGGACAGTCATGGTTATCGGCTTGGTGGACGCTTTCCTTGCCGGGAAGGTAATCGACCATTGTTGCAAGTTATTTGCCACCGCCCTCTTCGTGATACCAGCCAGAGTCACGGTTACCTTCACGCCTTGGTTCGCATGTCCCCACACCTGTATCGGGTGATTGCGCTGGAGGATGACCCCATCGCGATAATACTCAGCCACTTGAAGGATGGGGTAGTCCGGATCAGTATAACGGGCATACTTTGCTTTGAGAGCAGCAACTTTTTCCAGGTCGTCTTCCTCGAAGATCAGCTTGCCGTTAATCACTGCAAACGGAGTCGCCGGCAGGCCGGCCTTGTTGTATAGGTTGGAGTTTTCCGGTACCGCGTTGTAGGCATATTGCACACCTATTGGGGCGGGTACCTTCCCGGAACTCACCACGACAGTATCACCAACGATCACCGCCTCGGCGGCGTGCCACTTCTTGTCAGTTCCACATAGCCTGAAATGGTTGAGCTTGTCACCCGGGGTGGGCTTGGCGGGCTCCACGAACTTCCCCGGTTCCCGGTAATCCTTGGCCATGCCCTTGTTGCCAACCATCAGTCCACCAAAGAGACTTTCCTTCTCGAAGGACACCACCACCTTGGAGCCGTCCACTTTGTATCCACTGTAAATTGGACCGGTGTAGGCGATGTCCTTGCCATACTTTTTGGCAAGCGCCCAACGCGCCATTCTCATCCCCGGATGAAGCTTATTATAGTAGTGGATTCCACCGGGGTTAGCCGAGTTGAGGTCGGATTGGACCACCATCCCCACATTCTCGCGGTTGTTTTGGGAGAACAAGTGCTGGACCTGACGAATGTCGGCAAAGCCAACATTATTGGGGTCGGGCGCCCCGTAGCATTGCATCTGCGTGAAATAGAAAGGCATCTTGGGCATGCCCCAGGCATCTCTCCAGCCCTTGACCAGGGCTTCCATTCTGGCAGCGTAAATCCTCCCATCACCGCTGTTACTGGTCCCCTGACACCAGATCGCACCGCGGATCCCGTAGGGAATAACCGGCGCGATCTTGCCATTGAAGAACTGGGACGGCCCACGCCACATCCCGGCGATCCCGGGAAGATTCGGCCGTGCCGGCTTATTGCCTCCGGCCTCTGCGATCTTGCCAGCCTCTTGCTGCCATATCTTCAAATCCTTGTAGTACCGGCCAAAGGCATTACGGCCTTGATTGGTCAGCGGATCCGCATCGCCAATGAGATCGGCATCCTTTTCAAGCTTCGGATGCCCTTTAATCGCCTTGCGTTGGGTAAAGGCCTCGATGCGGGTATTGCTGTGGGCGCTGAGCAAGATGCCGATGGGCACATCCAGTTCCTTGTAGAGCTCGTAGGCAAAAGAAAGGGACAAGGCTGAAAAACCACTCGCCCCACTGACTTTTTTCCATCCACCATCAGAAGTGGCTTTCTTCTGCGGATAGAGGGCGGACACGGTGTTGATGTTGATCTCCCTGATTGGGATGTCCTCTTTGGATGTGGCAATTTCCCGGGCCAATTGGTTGCACATGCTCTTGCCGGCCGTCCAAACCATGTTGGATTGGCCTGAGGAGAACCAAACTTCGCCGACCAAGACGCCTTCAAGTGAAATTGATTTCCCTCGGTTGTTCTTTACCTCAAGACCCCGTTCTTTCCGCGAAGCCTTCAAGGGATCAAGCTTCACCATCCAATCCCCATTCTTATCTGCTACGGCAGTCTTGGTTTGCCCGGCAAACTCGACTGTTACCTGGTTCCCCGGCGCATCAAACCCCCAAATGGGCACCTCGGATTCCCGCTGCAGGATCATGTTATCGGTAAACGGTACGGCCAATTCCAGTTGATGACCGGCAGCGGATACGCTGAGTGCCATCATTAACGCCAAGAAAAAGGGAAAGAGTGTTTTATTCATGTTTTAGTGAAGCCGGTTGCCAGCTATCTTTGTTCCAATTGCTTAAAGAATTTTGAACGTGCTGCATGAGGCGCAAAATCCTTTTTAAGGCCGTAAGCCGCCTTAACATCAGCAAGCGCATTATTTCTATATTTGTTATCAGGCAAAACAAGCGACAACTCGACCTCTGCTTTTTTTTCGGCGCCAATCTCAAAAACCAACATTTGGTCTTTATGAACCAACATTCCACCTGATTTATTCAACTGCTCTCTAATAATAAATAATTCCTTATCCTTTTTGAACTCCTGATCGAACATCGGCTTGGTCATGGGCCAAGTAAAACGCAAATGCTGACCATTGAGTGTGACAAAATTCATACCCTTCTCAAGTGATCGCTCCAAAAGCGGCGCATATTGCGGATCGTCCTTATCGAACTCGCCTGCTTCAAGATCCGACTGAACCTTGACTCGAATGAGAGCATTAGCTTGCCGAATAATCCCAGATATATTTTTTATGGTAACTTCCTGAGTCGCCGAAAGCTTTCCTTCCTTGTTTTGGTAAAAGGGGCCGTTCTTAATCTTAATTGACTTCTTCAAAAGCTTGGCCAAGGCAAGGGACTTACGAAGCACTTTGATTTCGTTTTCATTTCTTTTCTCCTCAAGCATCCGTTGGCCTGACCCAAGGAAATCGTTCACCTCTTTGCCATTGTATTCAAAAAGCCAGTTCGCGAAAAAAAACGTCCTCTGGCCTAAAATCACCGAATCAAGCTCCTCCAATTCTTTGCGGCTTAAAGTATCTTTTCTAGAATCACCATAAACCCCCTCGTACTGTTGCCATATTATGAGCGTGTCGGATTCAGGGTCATGACGATAAACAAGGGTTTGCTTTTCAAACTCAATACAACCCACTCCCAGCAAAATCGCCAAACAGATAAACGTGATTGGAGTTAATTTTTTGAGAACTGCTTTCATCATTTATTGCTGACACACCCCACCAAAAGCACAGCTGCGATTGTTGTGAGTAGGAGGTGTTTCATTTTTCTTCTGCTTCACCTTACAGTTTATTCATGCTCTCCTTTAACATGTTTAACTGCTCGAAAAATCATTAAGTAAAAACCACTTCCTAAAAACCCTAAAATAAGTCCAGAAAAAGCTCCTAAACCTAAACCAATAAGTAGACCTTTCCCAAAAAACTCATCACTCCAAGTTGCCCCAATGCCACCACCTATAAGTGCACAAATAATAATGGAGATAATGATAACTTTTGCTTGCAATATGTTGTCGCTTTTTCTGGCATTAACACCGACGATAGTATCGCTTACGATGTTGTATGTGTCCTTTGAAGTTATTTCTTTTTTATTTTTTGTCATAATATTTATTTCACTTCCCTTCAGCTTTCAATTCTGCACCCGTCTTGCCGCCGTGTTTTCGGAGGAGGTCGGCGATTTCTTTTCATTGGGGAATGCTATCCATCAATTGACTGATTCGTTGATTGGTAGTGGCCATTAGTCAGGGCTTGGTGTTAGCCTTCCTTTGAAGCCAGCCTTCGGGCACCGTCAATGTTCACATGTCCGTCGTGATAGTGAAAGCATGTTAGTCGCAATGAAATGGAAACCGTGGAATAGACCAACAGCCGATTGTCGTCCATCGATCAAGCCGCAAGCAGGAAGCATTTCTTGCGTACTGCGGCTTACACTTGCGGCGTTTGTGGCAGCAAACATCACTGCCACTGCGCAGGCCGCGAACCCAAAAACTTTGGCCTTCCTGAAACAGTATTGTTTGGAATGCCATGACAAAGACACGGCAAAAGGTGATGTGGTTCTTGAGAGCTTTCACCAGAAACAGGGCGAATGCTCTTTAAAGTCTACGATCAGACGATGCTTGAATACATGCCGCCCAAGGGTAAGAAGCAACCTTCACCCGAAGAACGAAAAGAATTCTCTGACCTGTTGGAAGGGATGCTGAAAGCCAAGGGTCATGATCGCAAGGCGATGGCCGGTTACGGTAATTACGTTGATCACGATTCGTTATTCAAACCAAACAAACTTACCCCAGGCACTGAGAAACGGGTCTGGCGCGGCGACGCTGAGGCATTCGCCGCCGAACCACGGAACAACCGACAGTGAGATGTAAGCAACGATCATGAGCTTGCAATTGGTTGAGCACGATGAAAACTACGCTCGTCAATAACGCGTGACGGGAGATACCATTTGTGAAAACAGAATCATGCAACAATCTCATCACTCGCCGCGCCGCGCTGAGTCGAATCGCTGGGGCGACGACGTGCGCTCTCACACCGGCGCTCTCAAGTATTGCTGCGGCCGAACAGCGAAAGCGCACTGGAATGGGGCTGGTCATTTATGACTGCAACATTCGCCGTAAATGGATGCGTGAGCAAAAGCCGGAGTTCGATCTCTTTGAGCCGTTGACGTTCCTCAAGCATTGTCATTCGCTGGGCGCGGGTGGAATGCAGGCGAACCTCGGAGTGATGGCGTCCGATGAAGTTCGTCGACTTCGCGTCTTTGCCGATCAGCACGGTCTTTTCATCGACGCGATCATCAAGCCACCCAAGAGCAAAGACGATGAGACGCGGTTTGAAAGTGAAATCAAGACCGCACGTGATGTCGGCGTGCAGGCCGCTCGCACTACGATCATTCCCGGTCGACGGTACGAACGATTTAAGACGTTGGAAGAATTTCGTGAGTTCGAGCGGCGCGGAAAGGAGATGCTCGAACGAGCGGCTCCCATTGTCGAAAAGCATCGCGTTCCGCTGGCCGTCGAGAATCACAAAGACCAGCGGATCAACGAGCGAATCGCGCTCTTCAAACACCTCGACAGCGAGTTCATCGGAGCGTGTGTCGATACGGGCAACAGTTTCGCTTTGCTGGATGGAGCGTATGAGCCGATTGAAGCCCTCGCGCCGTACGCCTTCACTGTGCATTTGAAAGATCAAGCCCTGCAACCCTACAAAGACGGCTTCCTGCTCGGCGACATCCCGCTGGGGCAGGGAAGTTTTGATTTGAAACGCATGGTTGGCGTTCTCAAGAAGGCGAAGCCCAAGGTGCGATTCGCGCTGGAGCTGATCACTCGCGATCCGCTCAAAGTGCCTTGCCTCACCGATCAATATTTCGCGACGATGTCGTCGTCGAACGCCCGTGACTTGGCCCGCACGATGCGATATGTGCGCGATCATCCGGCGAAACGATTGCAGCAGGTCAGCACGTTGGCGATCAAGAAACAAGTACAGCTCGAAGACGCAAATGTCGAGTCGAGTCTGGAGTATGCACGCAAGGAACTCGGACTATGAATACAAGTCGAAACATCTCGCGCCGCGACTTCCTCAAACACAGCAGCGCCGCTACGGCGGGGCTTTCTGCGGTCAGTTGGCAATCGCTCGTTCGCGGGGAGAGTCCGAACGACCGCATCCGCGTCGGTGTGATTGGAACGGGCGTCCGAGGAAAATATCTGATCGGCAATTTGCCGGAATCTGCTCGTGTCACGGCGATCTGCGACTGTGCCGCTTCGCGCATGGCGGACACGCTGGAGCCGAAAAAACAGTTTGTCGAGGTTCTTGCATCCTTTCGTAGGAATGATGCAACGCGTTGCGCGACATATCAGGATTACCGGCAAATGATGGACCGTGAGAAACTGGATGCGGTCATCATCGCGACACCCGATCATCACCACGCACAGGCTGCGATGCTCGCACTCGATGCGGGGCTCGACGTTTATCTTGAAAAGCCGTTGGCCGTTACGATCCGTGAAGGCCGACTACTTGCGGACAAGGTGAAGAAGACAGGCCGAATTTTGCAAGTCGGCAGCCAACAGCGAACGATGGACATGAACCGCTTCGCCTGTGAATTCATTCGTGACGGCGGGCTCGGCAAAATCTCGAAAGTCGAATTGCCCAACTATCCAGGCCCAATTTCCAATCCGGTCTTTGCCGCCGAGAAAATACCAGACGGACTTGATTGGAATTTGTTTCTTGGTCCAACGCCGCTACGAGCGCACAACCCCAAGTTGTGGGTCAAGGACGAATTCAAGGTTGGCAACCTAATGTGGCGAGGTTGGGATTTGTTCCGCGATTACTCCGGTCACATCATGACCAATTGGGGTGCTCACTCCGTTGACATGATGCAGTACGCGTTAGGACGGGACGACACGGGACCTGTTGCTGTCGAGGCTGTCCAGCCAAACTCGGTCGATACGATCTACAAGGACTGGGCGAAGAAGACTCCGAAACAGGCGGGTCACGACGGCCGGCGATTCTGGCCGGTCAAGATGCGTTACTCGGATGGAATTGAAGTGAGTTTCCTTGGTCCGAACGATCCGATTCGTTTTCATGGCGAACGAGGCTTGATGAAAGTTCGCCGCAATTATTTTGAAGTCGATCCGACGGAGTTGATCACGAATGGTCCTGATCCAAAGGTCGCCGAAAAATGGAAAGGCGGCGGACATGTCGCCAGCCCACATCTTGAGAACTGGCTCGACTGCATTCGCACGCGAGAAACTCCGAACGCGCCGGTCGAGGTAGGCCATCGCACGGTGACAATTTGCCACTTGGCGAACATCGCCCGCGAATTAAATCGACCATTGCGATGGGATTCTGTTAGCGAAAAATTCATTGACGACGACAACGGCAACCAATTGTTGGACCGTCCGCGGCGAGAGGGATTCGAATTACCCGTCATCGCATAGAAGTCGACTTGCCGAAGCAACGTGCAAATGAATGACGGCTGACCGCTCTGAACATCCGCTGCCTTTGCTATTCGCTCGACACCATCATCTATCCCAGTCATTTCGTCCTCGGTTCGTCGCAGATTTCTGGAGGCGCGGTGCTCAACCAAAGTCATAAGAGAGCTCATGCACAGCCGGATGTTGTCAAGTTGTCGCCGCGCAAAAACTCGGCGCGAGCTGTTGATAGCGTTCGCGAATCTGGTTAGATCGACAACGCCGCCGGCAATTCTCTTCAACGTCAACTCACGTTGGTTGGATTCGAATGGCTGGCCCAAACGGCAGTCGGTGTCAACAACCTCTGAATGTACCGTGAGTTGGCCAGCACGTCGCGGCAGCCCGCTTTGATTCAGTTTTGCGAAGTCCTTTTTCCTACGGCGGTAAGGTCGCCCGCCGCAAGAACGACGGCTAGCCTCAGCGGTGACAACACCGCCCGCAATTCGCGGCCGTTCAAAGTCGCGTAGGGTGCATCGACTTCGGTCGGGCTACGCCCTCCCTGCGTCCCAGCATTGACTTACTCTACAACATCGAGCAAATAATCAACCCGTCCAGACTAACGAAAGCTTTGGCCCAGTTTGGATAACTCGATCACCACCAACAGCACAGCTGCGATTGTTGTGATTAGGAGGTGTTTCATTTCCCTTCAGCTTTCAATTCTTCACCCGTCTTGCCGCCGTGTTTACGGAGGAGGTCTGCGGTTTCGCCATTGGCCAAATCTAGCGGTGTTCCAAAATCACTCTTCGCATTCACATCCGCACCTTTGGCGATAAGCAGTTCGGCGACTTCCTTTTTACCGTTTGTGGCCGCCGCATGCAAAGGAGTCCTATCCCACTCACCCTTCGCATTCACATCTACACCTTTGTCCAATTCCGCTTGTACGCCAACAAGGTTGCCTTTTGTGGCAGTATCATGAATCGGGTGTGCAAAGGCAGTCCCCACCAGAAGCACGGCTGCAATTGTGAGTAGGAGGTGTTTCATTTGCCTTCAGCTTTCAATTCTTCACCCGTCTTGCCTCCGATGGCATGCCAAAACAACCAGAACGCCAAGAATTCCTTTTTATCACAACCAAGAATCACCGAAAAACGGCAGGTTGACTAGGGTTTTTAAGTCGCTGCAAATCAACATCCATACAGTTTTTCACCATGACAGGTGCAATTCACCAGCCTCAGTAATTTGTAACAGACCCCTTTTTTCACGAACCGATGGGATATTTGAATGTCAGATTCTCGATGATACCCGAAAAGCCCTTGGAACTTTTATAATCGCCGACTTGCTGCCCGGCGTCGCCGCCAATCTGAATCGATTCCGTGGGCTCAACAGAAAGCAGTTGAACCGTTTTGGGTTTACTTACAAGCATCTTATTGATCTTCAATAGCATGGCGCCTTTGTTGTTCCAGTTGGCTTCAAAATCGACTGTCTGGGTAATTGGCGCCGTCGAGGCGACGACCTCTCGTTCGCCATTGACGCAAGTTGCAAAACAAAGAAGCCCCTGGCTCATATAAATGGCGTAGCCATTGACGTGATCGCCATGGGCAAAGATCACGCCATGATTTGACCGCGGTGTGATGCGGCCCTTGATTTGCAAATTGCGCCCGCCCGCGATTTTAGGAAGGCGGAACGTAGGGAGATCCAGAAAATTGCTGCCATCAAATGTCAGTTTTTTGTGATTTCCATTAACACCACTCACATTGTTGAAGTTCAACATCTGATTGCCCGCAACCACAGCGATCATGGGTCCGGGCTTGGCAGGCTTGACCTGGCGATCAAACGCGTAGCCAATGCCATGCGCCCATTGGCCTAGCGACTGAGTCATCGAAGCGACACGCGTCGGCTGCTGATCAAAGAGATTCGTCGATTCAGAAGGATCATTGGCAAGATTAAAAAGCTGAGCTTCACTGCCATCGGGATTGATCATGAATTTGTAATCACCATCTCTCATCGCAAAGGTCGGACTCAGATGTTTGACAAGTCCACCTTTTAGTACGGAGTGGGGATGGCCATATTGCCAGAAGAGAGGAAGGCGACCAGAAGGCGTGCCCAACAGAACGCTGCTGCGGTCAATGCCATCCAGGTTTTCTTCAACCTCAACACCGGCAATCTTGCAAATCGTCGGCGACAGATCGAGCGTGCTCATGATGCTGGTGTCATCTTGCGTGCCAGCTTTGATCTTGCCCGGCCAGACCGCAATGAAAGGCATGCGAATGCCACCTTCATAGATGGACCATTTCCGGCCGCGATAGATACCTGCAAACCCCGCGGGCTTTTCGCCATTGAGATATTTTTTGGCGCCATCAGATGGACCATTGTCACTGGTGAAAATGATCAGCGTCCTTTTACTCAGTCCCAGATGTTCGATTTCATCAATGATGCGCCCGATTTGGTTGTCCATATTTTCAAGCACTGCCAGAAAGGCCCAGTCGTAAGGATTGTCTGAAACACTTTTGTATTTGTCCTCAGTTCCCTTTGCGGGAATATGGGCGCCATGCACATCATTGGGGAAAAAACGAACATAAAAAGGTTTGTCTTTGTTGCGACGGATGAAATCAATCGTGTAGTCAACCTGGATTCTACTTCGATCAATCCTTTCACAGGCAATGATGGTGCCGTGTCCAAGCGCCTTGGCTTTTTCCAAGGCATTCGTATTTGAAATAATGCGATCGCCCAACCCTTCAAAAGAAACCAGCGACTCGTCAAAGCCATATGCCTGGGGCAGCGGGGCATCATCGACATCGCGGCCTCCGCCCATGTGCCATTTGCCAAAATGACCAGTGGCATAACCCACGGTCTTGAGCTTTTTAGCGGTTGTCGGGGCGGACGCGTCCAGGTAGTTCTTCATGCCACGTGCCTTGTTGGCGGCGCGCGAATTGAGATAGGAGTGGATCCCCCAGCGTCCATGGTATTGACCGGTGGTGATGGCAACGCGTGATGGAGAGCAGATCGGCGAGGTGACATAAAAGTTGGTGAGCTTGATGCCCGCCCTGGCCAGGCGATCAATGTTCGGTGTCTTACTCATAGGATTGCCGAAACAGCTTGGGTCTGCAAATCCCATATCGTCGATAAAGATTACGACGATATTTGGTTTCTCCTCATTGGCGGGACAAGTCCATGCCGGTATGCAAAGCAGCAAAAATGTCGTCGCGACTAAGCCAATCGATCTGGTGATACCACGCAACATTCAGTTCGCCTTGAATTTTAATGTTGGCCCGACTGGCAGGCGAAACTGTGAATACTCATCTGACAGATCTGAAAAAGCAGGAATGGCGTCACGCTGGTTAACATCACCACGCACCATGATGCTGCGAATAATCTTCACGGACGGCGTTACCAGGGGCGAGAGACCGTCATAACTGGCAGGGTCATGGAATGTATCGCCATCATCAGCCGTCGTGCTCATCAAAAGCAGGTAGCTGTGATCTTTGTTTAAAGTGACGGTTGTTTCAATCGGCATGTATCGAAATTCGTTCTCCAG
>JYMV01012130.1_pt1 | contig 13355 bp, 13 predicted proteins | sample 338911 | NCBI WGS metagenome assembly JYMV01 (sample SAMN03354496, study PRJNA234377) | hydrothermal vent metagenome | biome: Deep sea; feature: Hydrothermal plumes at the Eastern Lau Spreading Center, Western Pacific Ocean; material: Seawater | place: Tonga | collected 2009 | depth 2000 m m | reverse complement strand
GGTATTCTTTTTTTATCCAAAAGATTATTTGAATAACAGGAATAAAAATAAATCAGAAACCACCTTCAAAACCCCACTCAGATCCCAATCAAAATAGTTCGACTTTGACCCTTTGGCTCCACCAAAGTCGTCGTGAAGGCAACTTATTTAATAGATATAAACCATGAAGATGCTTAATTACTGCACATCACAGCTCATATCCTGACCACAACATTGAGGAGACTTTATTTTCCCTTCACATGATGGACATCTTGAAATCTGTACAGTTGAACCATTATCAAGAGTCAAATTGGCATTTTCTAAGGGAACATTGCATTTGCCACATTGTGCATTCACGGACATTCCGCATTTGTTACATTCGTAAGTATTTTTCATGCGTTAAAGATAGAAAAAAAATTGACTTGTTTAAAGGTTAAGCTTCATGCCGTTAATGTTGCTGTAAAAGAAGGGAAGTCCAATGAGTCTTTTATGCTCACGCAGTTAAAATGTTTCGACTTTTGTAGCGTTAGCTACATTAATTTCCCCCTTTTTTAAATATTATATGTATTCATCATTCCGTTTAATAATTTACATTATTTTTGACACCTCTAAACCTCAAATTTAATCATGAATAATTAATTAAATTATGGATAACAATAATAGCATTAATGGTAATGATATAAGTAAGTGCCCGTTTATGAGCGGAGCTCAAAAGCAGAATGCTGGAGGTGGTACAACCAACCGAGATTGGTGGCCCAATCAGCTGAAATTGAATATACTCCGACAAAATTCTTCCAAATCAGATCCCATGGGCAATGATTTTGACTATGCAAAGGAGTTCAATAGTCTCAACCTGGAGGCCCTTAAGAAAGACATTTGTGATGTGATGACTACATCGCAGGAATGGTGGCCGGCAGACTTTGGACACTATGGCCCCTTCTTTATTCGTATGGCTTGGCACAGTGCTGGCACATACCGGATAGCCGATGGCCGTGGTGGTGGTGGCTCAGGCACCCATCGCTTTGCCCCACTCAACAGCTGGCCTGATAATGGAAACCTGGACAAAGCACGTTTGCTATTGTGGCCCATCAAAAAGAAATATGGAAAGAAAATTTCGTGGGCTGATTTGATGATTCTTGCTGGTAATTGTGCCCTCGAGTCCATGGGCTTCAAGACCTTTGGTTTTGCCGGAGGACGTGAAGATGTATGGGAGGCAGAGGAAGACATCTATTGGGGTTCTGAAACTGAATGGTTGGGAGACAAAAGATATACAGGTGATCGCGAACTCGACAATCCGCTTGGTGCGGTTCAAATGGGATTGATCTATGTCAATCCAGAAGGTCCAAACGGAAACCCTGATCCCATTGCAGCTGCTCACGATATAAGAGAGACTTTCGGCCGTATGGCCATGAACGATGAAGAAACTGTTGCACTTATAGCCGGTGGTCACACATTTGGAAAAACCCATGGAGCTGCCGATCCGGACAAGTACGTTGGCAGGGAGCCTGCAGCTGCCGGCATTGAAGAGCAAAGCCAAGGTTGGAAAAACACCTTTGGTTCTGGAAATGCAGGCAATACGATTACCAGTGGCCTTGAAGGAACTTGGTCCTCAACGCCAACCAAGTGGAGCAACAACTTCTTTGAGAATCTATTCAGTTATGAATGGGAGCTGACAAAAAGTCCAGCTGGCGCTCACCAGTGGAAACCAAAGGGTGGTGCAGGTGAAGGAACAGTGCCAGATGCTCACGACCCTTCTAAAAGTCATACGCCAATTATGCTAACAACAGATCTCTCATTGAGAGAAGACCCTGCATACGAGAAAATTTCAAGACACTTCCATGAGAATCCGGAAGAGTTTGCGGACGCTTTCGCTCGTGCATGGTACAAGCTGACACATCGAGACATGGGGCCAATTGCTCGCTACCTTGGACCTGAAGTTCCGAAGGAAGAGCTGATCTGGCAAGACCCTATCCCAGCTGTTACGCATGCATTAATTGATGATCAGGAAATTGCTTTACTAAAGGACAAGATCCTTACTTCAGGAATGTCTGTGTCTCAATTGGTTTCTACCGCTTGGGCTTCGGCATCAACATTTCGCGGATCAGATAAACGTGGCGGTGCCAACGGTGCACGTATTCAGCTTTCACCACAGAAATATTGGGAAGTAAACAATCCAGCTGAACTATCGAATACTTTAAAAACTCTAATGGGTATTCAAGAAGAATTTAATAGTGCTCAAACAGGCGGCAAGTTGGTTTCTATAGCAGACCTAATTGTATTAGGTGGATGTGCAGGTATCGAACAAGCAGCAAAGAATGCAGGTCAGGAAATGACTGTACCTTTTAGTCCTGGTCGTACGGATGCTTCCCAAGAACAAACTGATGTAGAATCATTTGCTGTACTAGAGCCAATGGCTGACGGTTTCAGAAACTACCTGAAGACACAACACACGTCTTCTGCTGAAGAGTTGTTTGTTGACAGGGCACAACTTTTGACACTTACTGCACCTGAGATGACAGTTTTAATTGGCGGCATGCGTGTTCTTAATACGAACTTCGACAAGTCCAATCACGGTGTCTTTACTAACGATACGGAAGCGCTCACCAATGACTTCTTTGTTAACCTGCTTGATTTAGGAACAACTTGGAAAGCGACTTCAGAAGACGAAGGTGTGTTTGAGGGTAGAGATCGTACAACAGGTGATCTCAAGTGGACGGGCACTCGGGCTGATCTTATCTTTGGTTCTAATTCAGAGCTACGTGCTCTTGCTGAAGTTTATGGTTGCGAGGATTCTAAAGAGCAGTTCGTTCAAGACTTTGTAACAGCCTGGTCAAAGGTAATGAACCTCGACCGGTTCGATTTGGCCTAACTGCAACCCAATCTGTAGATTCGTTATATAAAAAAGGTGAAGATGCTTTAAGGAGGCCAAGAAGGCATTGGCAATTACCCTAATGCTCATTAAGTTGGCTTCAGCACTCAAGTTTCTTTGCTTGCTCCCAGTACGCATCCATGTCTGCAAGCGTCATCTCTTGCAGGTTTGTTCCTTTTTTGGCAGCTTCCCTTTCCATGAACTGGAATCTGCTGATAAACTTCTTATTGGTTCTTTCAAGGGCATTCTCAGGATTAATTTCTATATATCTGCAGTAGTTTATTAAGGAGAAAAGGAAGTCACCAAACTCATTCTCAATTTTTTCTTGGTTGTCTGCTTTATCAATTTCTTTTTTAAGTTCAGATAATTCTTCTGATACCTTTTCCCATACCTGATCCTTATTTTCCCAGTCAAAGCCGATGGCTTTTGCTTTATCCTGAATTCTTGTTGCCTTTACCATAGCTGGCAAAGATTTAGGAACACTTTCAAGGATGGATTTTCTGCCTTCTTTATCTGTATTGTCTCTTTCGAGCATCTTAAGTTTTTCCCAGTTCTTTTTTACCTCTTCAGGCGTATTGGCTTTAACATCCCCATAGATATGGGGATGCCTGTGTATTAGCTTATCACAAATCCCATTAATTACATGAACTACGTCAAAATCATTGGTTTCTGAACCTATTTGAGAATAAAATACGATGTGAAGCAATAAATCCCCAAGCTCTTTCTTGATATTGTTCATGTCCTTGTCCAGTATAGAGTCTACAAGCTCATAGGTTTCTTCAATTGTTAAATGACTTAAAGATTCCATAGTCTGTTTTTGATCCCACGGGCATCTTTCCCTTAATTCCTGCATTATATTAATCAGCCTTTCAAATGCTTTGCCAGGGTTTGATATGTTTGTTTTTTGCTCCATAGCTTGCAAATGTATGAAGTCAAAAGAGAACTCCCTAATTATCACACCTGACCCAATATTTTTAATAATTTTGCTTATCTGATGATTTGGAAACTTCACATATCTTTTTTACTATCTTTTTTTGGGATGTTGCCCCAGTTAATGGCACAAGAAGCTGTTTCCTTATTAACACCTGGTTATACTATTTCTGCAAAGTACCATATTGGTTTTATTTTATCTCATCGTGAAAACATGAACCACCTGGTTAGAGATAGGGTAAAAGGTTTTGATCTTAATTTAGACAAACAAACGTCAGGCGAGCAAGGGTGGCATGGTAGTTTTAATAGGCCATCACCTGGGGTTGGATTGCTGCATTTAGATCTCGGTAATCCTGAACAGCTTGGAACTGGAACGGCTTTATATGGCTATCTTGATCTGCCATTGATTAAGCGTGATAAATTTGTATGGTACTACCGATGTGGTACTGGTATTGGATTGATATCTAAACCATTTGACCGAACTGACAATTATAAGAATACGGCTATCGGGTCTAAAGTGAACATGTTTGCCAGCGTATTAATAGAAGCTCGATTAAAGATTGCAAAAAGATCATGGATAAAAAGCGGGTTTTCTTTTTCGCATTTCTCGAATGCAGCAGTTGCTGTTCCAAATCTCGGCATAAATATCCCTGGTATATATATTGGCTTACACTACCAGATAGGGGATTATAAAATCCGTTTAAAAAAGGATACTGTGGTGAATACTATTAGAAACAGTCACTTTTTGGTTTGTGCAGCTCCTGGAATACGTGAGGTACATCCGGCTGGAGGGAAAAAGTATGCTACGGGCCATATTTTTATTGAAGGGGCAAAGTTTGTAGACAATCGGAGAAAATTAGGATTAGGCTTAGATGTGTTTTATGATGATTCCAATATTGAAGTACATAATCGTGATACCTTAAGAGAACTGATTGAGAAGAGGTCATATTTTATTAAATTGGGCATTCATCTCTCCCATGAATTAGTGTTTGGCAGGTATAGTGCCGTGGTACAAATGGGAGTTTACTTACTAAATAATGTGAAGAGTGATGGGCCGATATATCATCGGCTTACTAATAGGTTTTATGTTAATGAGAAACTTTTTTTAGCTGCAGGTTTTAAAACACATTGGGCTGTAGCAGAGAATTTTGAATTTGGAATAGGGTATCGCTTGAAATGATGAGAACTAAAAATTTAATCTTGTATATTGTTATTCTATGTATTAGTGCAGGACTGGCGGCATGTAGTAAATCAAAGAATGATTGTTTTAAGGCTAATGGAGATTTAGTTCAAGAAATACGAAATCTACCTGACTTTATTTATATTGAGATATATAATGACGTAAATGTGGTCCTTACCCAAAGCTCGGAAACCTATGTTGAGATAGAGGCCGGTGAGAACCTTATGGATAAGATAATAGCAGAGGTGGTTAATGACACCTTAGTTTTAAGAAACAATAATAAATGTAATTGGGCTAGAAATAATGAACTTGAGGTTACTGCCTTTATTGGAGTTGCTGGTTTAAAAAAGATAACACATGTTGGATATGGGAAAATCACAAGTGCCAATAAAATAATAGCTGACCATTTTTATATTTCAAACCAGTCTAATGGTGACATAATTCTTGATATCAATAATAATTATACTTTTTGTGCTGTTCATGGTTCTGGCGATTTAAACTTAAAAGGAAACACAGGAGGCATAGATATTTGGTCATCAGGTCAACATTGGATTCGTTGTGCTGAACTTATTACAACTTATACGGCCATTTATACAAAAACTACAGGGGATTGTTATATTTATGGTGCCGATTCTGTCAAGATCATATTGGATGGTTATGGTAATGTCTTTTATGCTGGTAATCCGGCAAAAGTTATATCAGAAAAATGGGGTGGGGGAACTATATCGCCTCTTTAATTGAAATATATCAGATATGTTTATTTTTAATCTTTATTTATGAAGGTAGTCTTATTATCCATTGTATTACTTGCATTGGCTTTTGCAGGGATTGCTATCAAGATTCTAGTTAAAAAAGATGGTAAGTTTGCCGGTACCTGCAGTAGCAATAACCCCATGCTCCAAAAAGAGGATGGCACATGTGGTATTTGTGGTGCTTCAGCAGGGGATAAGTGCAAAGAAGAAGAGACTAATTGACATCTTGCACCAGGTCTTTCATCCCATTTGTAGTATAGGTTTCCCAACTACCTTCTGCGTTTGAATAAATAAATAGGGCATCCAACCCTAAATTGGGATTTTCCAATAAAAAAACTTTGGCTTTTTGCAGTCCCATTACCATAAACGCGGTCGCATAAGCATCAGCAAGTGCGCACTCACTTGCCAGTACGGTTGCACTTAATAAGTTATGTGTTACCGGATAGCCTGTTTTGGGATCTATGGTATGGGCATATTTGACTCCATCCTTAATGTAAAATTGCCTGTAATTCCCTGAGGTTGCCATCGCTTTATTTTCCAGAGCTACAATGGCCTGTAGTTCTCTTTTGCCTGGATCATCAAGTGGTTTGTCAATACCGATCTTCCAGAGATTGTTATTGGGCTTATTTCCACTTGCAAACACCTCTCCCCCCAGCTCTATCATATAATTTTCTACTCCTGCATTATTGAGGTAATTTCTTATGATGTCTACTGTATATCCTTGTGCTATGGCGTTGAAGTCCAGTTGGATGTTGGGGTCACTTTTTTGAAGCAAATAGTTGATCTCGATCTGTGCTGAATCACAATACCTTTTTAATACATGGTGTAATTCTAATTGCTGTGGCATTCCCATGGTTACTTTATTAAAGTCAACCATCTTTAGAAGCGAATCCACCATTGAGCTATCAATTGTAAGTGTCTTGCCTTTACCAAAGCCCCATCCTTTTACAAGAGGCAGTATGGTTGGGTCAAATGCACCATGTGTTGATTGATAGACCTCTTGAGATTTGATAAAAACCTGCTGGAAGTAAGAGTCAGTACCTACAATAGTATCTTTTTGATTTACCCTGAAAATTGTCGAGTTGTTAATGTATAATGAAAGAGATTGATCAATGGCCCTTAGAATGGAATCTATAGCGGTGCTATAATTGATGTTATCCTGGGAATAAAGTTTTATATGGTAGGTAGTGCCCTGTGCTTGGCCAATAATTTCCTGTTTACTGGCCTGATGGCTACAGGAAAGCAATGAAACAAGACAGATAAAAAGAGTATAGGGTTTCAATTAACCTCCAAAATCGTCAAACGACACATGTTCATCTGGAACGCCCCATTCATCACATAGTTTCAATACCGCTTTGTTCATCAAAGGGGGGCCGCAAAAGTAAAACTCAATGTCTTCAGGAGCCTCGTGGTCATTCAGGTATTGATCGATTACTGCCTGGTGCACAAACCCAGTAAACCCATCTCCTTCAGGATCATCCATGTCTTTTTTATCCACCCAATTGTCTTCAGGGAGCGGTTCAGAAAGCACAATATAAAACTTAAAATTTGGGAATTCTTTTTCAATATTTTTGAAGTGATCCAGGTAAAAGAGCTCTCTTTTGGAGCGGCCACCATACCAATAGGTAACTTTTCTGCCTGTTTTCAGGGTATGGAACAAATGAAACAGATGGGAACGCATTGGGGCCATTCCTGCCCCACCTCCAATATAGATCATTTCAGCCTCGGAGTCCTTGATATAGAACTCCCCATAAGGGCCCGAAATGGTTATTTTATCACCTGGTTTTAATCCAAATGTATAGGAAGAACAAACACCTGGGTTCAAATCCATCCATCCTCCTTTTTTCGGATCAAATGGAGGGGTGGCCACCCTGATGTTCAGCATTACGATATTTCCTTCAGCCGGATGGTTGGCCATGGAATAAGCTCTGAACAAAGGATCGTCATTTTTCATTTTCAGGCCCCATAGCTTGAACTTATCCCACTCGGTCTTAAAATCCATGGGGTCTCTTCCCAGATCAGGGTGTGAGGTAATATCTATATTTTTAAAATCAACTTCTGTTTCAGGCACATCAATTTGGATGTATCCACCAGCCTTAAAATCCAGAATCTCTCCCTCGGGTAATCTAACTATTAACTCTTTGATAAATGAGGCAACGTTATAATTTGAAACCACCTCACATTCCCATTTTTTAATGCCAAAAATTTCTTCAGGAATCTGGATATCCATGTCTTCCTTTACCTTTACCTGGCAGCCAAGTCTCCATTTTTCCTGGACTTCTTTTCTAGAAAAATAGGGTTCTTCCGTAGGCAATATTTCACCGCCTCCCTTAGTAACCTGGCATTTGCACATAGAGCAAGTTCCTCCACCTCCACATGCCGAGGGCAAAAATATTTTTTCATTTCCCAGGGTAGTAAGAATCGAGTCTCCCGCATTGACCTCAATGGTCTTTTCTCCATTTATCTTTATGCTAACCAACCCAGAACTGGTAAGTTTTGATTTTGCAAATAAGATTAATGTTAGGAGCAGTAACAGGAACACCATAAATACTATGATGCTGGCAATAATCGTAATGGATGTTGTTGATAGAAGTATCATCGGCATACCAAGTTATAATTCAATTCCCATAAAGCTCATGAATCCTAATCCCATTAAACCAGTAATGATAAAGGTTATACCCAAGCCTCTCAGTGGGGCAGGAACATGGGAGTAGCGGATCTTTTCCCTAATGGCTGCAATAGCAACAATAGCCATGAACCAACCAACGCCAGAACCCAGCCCAAACACACTGGCCTCCGCTATAGAAGAATATTGTCTTTCCTGCATGAATAGGGCACCTCCAAGAATAGAGCAATTAACTGCAATAAGCGGCAGGAAAATCCCTAAAGCCCCATAGAGTGCTGGTGAAAATTTTTCCACTATCATCTCTACCAGCTGTACCATGGCTGCAATAATCGCAATGAACATAATAAAACCCAGAAAACTTAAATCAATTGTTTCAAAATCTTGAGATACCCATGTAAGTGCTCCTTCTTTCAATACGTAATTTTCAAGCAGGTAGTTGATGGGTACTGTAATACCTAAAACAAATATCACTGCAAAACCTAGGCCCACCCCTGTTTTAACAGTTTTAGAAACAGCCAGATAGGAACACATGCCCAGGAAATAGGCAAATATCATATTCTCAATGAATATCCCCTTTACAAATATGTTAACGAGTTCCAGCATTAGTTTTCTTCTATTAGTTTAGTATTTCTGCTTCTTTGCACCCATATTATTAGCCCAACGAGGATTAATGCCATAGGGGGCAAAATCATCAGGCCATTGTTTTCATAACCAGCATCATAAAATGCCTGAGGAACAACCTGGTACCCATACAGCTTGCCAGAACCAAATAATTCCCTGAAAACAGCAACAATTATTAATATTACACCATATGCAGCAGCATTGCCAATTCCATCTAAAAAGGAAGGCCATGGTTTGTTCCCTAATGCAAAAGCTTCCAGCCTACCCATAATGATGCAATTAGTAATGATAAGTCCAACAAAGACCGACAATGCTTTACTTACATCATATGCGATGGCTTTAAGTACCTGGTCCACCAATATTACCAGAGAGGCTACTATCACTAGTTGAACAATGATCCTTATCCTATTAGGAACCGCATTTCGCAACAAAGAAATTATCACATTTCCACAAGCCATAACAACCATAACAGACAATGCCATTACTACTGCCTGCTCAACCTGTACGGTTATGGCCAAAGCAGAACATATACCCAATACCTGAACAGTAATGGGGTTCTGGTCATCCATAGGATCTGCTATAATCTTTCTGTTCTTTTTAGAGAACAGTGGCTCCTTTTTCTTTTCTTTTGTCTCTACTACTGACTGGTCTGTTAATTCTTTAGTTGCCATTATCAGGGCTAGTTGGATTTTCTTAAATAGGGGGCATAAACCTTTAATGTTCTTTCGATCATTTCTGTAACCCCATTACTTGTTATGGTTCCGCCGGTAATTGCATCAACACCATGGACATTGTACTCTTCCGCACCGCCCTTAATTACCTTGATGGAAACAAATTTACCATTATTATCAAATATCTTTTCTCCAGGGAACTGACTTTGAAAAGGCTCATACCTTATTTCAGCACCTAAACCAGGCGTTTCCGTTTTATGGTCAAAGCTGGCTCCAAATACTGTATTCATATCATCCCCAATAGCAACAAAACCCCAGATTGGACCCCAAAGTCCCTTACCTACCATTGGGATCACATAATAGTTGCTTCCATCCTTTTCACAAACATAAAGGGGATAATTTCTTCCCTCTGGTCCAAGTGCAGAATTCTTGAATTCTTTTATAATGTCAATGTTAAAGGCATCCTGCTTGTTCAACGGGTCGATCTCTCCTGATTCCTCTGATTTTACCACAGCCTCGAAATCGAGTATAAGCCGTTTTTTTACAAAATCATTGAATTGCAGTTCTGCTTCTTCCCTGGTACAGTTCACCCCTATGGTTTTCAGCACTGCCTGCATTTTTTCCTGCTGCTCATTCTTTTTTTGCATGGGTTTAAGGCTTATAGCAGCAATGGATAACAGGGTAGCAACCACAATCACCATTACAATGGCAAATCCAAAAGTGTATACATTCCCTTCTTTATTCATCGTTCATTAAGCAGCTTTCAGCCTTTTCAGCCTTCGATTAATATTGGCTCCAACCACATAATGATCAATAAGTGGAGCCATAACATTCATGAAAAGGATTGCCAGCATCATCCCCTCAGGATAAGCAGGGTTGAACACCCGTATCATGATCGCAAGAAATCCGATAAAAAATCCATAGATGTACTTGCCTTTATTGGTTTGGGCTGCTGTAACCGGATCTGTTGCCATGTAAACAGCTCCAAAAATAAATCCTCCCATTACCAATTGGGTTAATGGAGGCACCTCCATAAATGGGTTCACTGCAAACGTGTTGAATATCCAAGCCATTAAATATCCTCCAACAAAAACAGAAAGCATGATCCTCCAGCTTCCTATACCCGAAAAAAGTAATATAAAAGCGCCTATTAGGCATGCCAACGCTGAGGTCTCACCAATAGAGCCAGGCATAAAACCAAAAAACATATCCATCATACTCAGTGGTTCTCCTGTTACAGAGGTGATCCTGTCTCCATTGTCAATGGCTTGTGCCAGCGGAGTAGCACCACCCATACCACATCACCAGACATTTTAGTTGGGTAGGCAAAGAACAAAAATGCCCGAGCAGTAAGTGCAGGGTTCAGGATGTTCATTCCAGTACCGCCAAATACTTCCTTTCCAATGACCACTGCAAATACCGTAGCCACCCCAACCATCCATAACGGAATGTCAACCGGCATTACCAGGGGTATCAGCATACCTGATACCAGGTACCCTTCGTTAACCTGCTCTTTTTTTATGGTGACTCCTATAAATTCCACGCCGAGGCCAACCATATAGGATACCATTACTATAGGTAATACCTTGATGGTACCAAAGACCACCTTATCCCAGAACCCATCTTCCAGGCCAGTGAACTGTCCCAAAGCAAGAAAGTGCTGGTGGCCAGTGTTCCATATGCCAAAAAGCAAGCAGGGAACCAATGCCAGCACAACGGTGATCATAGTCCTTTTAAGGTCAATGCCATCACGGATATGCGTGCCTTTGCGTGTTACATGATCAGGCACAAATAAAAAGGTGGCAAATGCATCATAAACCGGAAACAGTTTTTTTAGCTTTCCACCTTCCTCAAAATGTGGCTTTGCTTTTTCTAATATGTTTTCTAAAAATTTCAAAACTTTTCTTCTTTAACACTCGGCTTTAACCATGTCAAGGCCTTCCCTAATTATAGGTTGAACATTGATCTTTGATGTGCATACAAATTCACAAAGTGCAAAATCCTCTTCAGCCACTTCATAGATACCCAGGTTTTCCATCCGTTCAATATCTCCTATCATAATGGATTTAATTAAATGAACAGGGTAAATATCCATGGGCATCACTTTTTCGTATTCTCCAGTTACTACATAAGCTCTTGACTCACCATTTAAATTGGTGTTAAGGCCATATTTTTTCCCAGGTATTAGCCAAGATAAAAACGTTCTGGACATGCTGAACTTATGAAATCCAGGGGCAAGCCATCCCAAAAACTCCATCTTGTCTCCTTCCGGCAAAACAGTTACTTGAGTGTCATAGAACCCAATATATCCATTATCAGGTATCTTGCTGCCTGTTAAAGGATTTCCACTTATATGCCTAAGATTGCCTTCATTGGTATTATCAGCAACCATGTGCTTGATAGACGCACCAACAAGAGTTTTAAAATATTTGGCTTTTTTTACCTCTGAACCTGTAAAGGCAATAACTCTCGATGCATTGTATCTGCCTTCATTAAATAATCTCCCAATTATAAGAACATCTTGGGGACTTAGATGCCATGCTACCTCACCTTTATTGATGGGGTCAATATGGTGGATCTGAACTCCTACATTTCCGGCAGGATGTGGTCCCGAGATATGGTTGATCTGTACATTCTTGGAATTAGTAAAGACTTTAGAAGTAGTAGAATCTGCATTCACATTCAAATGAACCTTTCCCCCTGACAATTTTGCTATTGCATTTAGTCCGACTTGGAATTCCTCCCCATGTCCGTGCAGAATAAAGTCATTATCAGCTGCTAAAGGAGCGCTATTGAATGCCGATATAAAGATTGCCTTTGGGGTATCATCAGGATTAGCAATGACCTCAAATGGTCTCTGGCGTATTAATGGCCATATGCCACTTTTTAGCAATAATTCAATAATCTCTTCTCGAGATAAATCATTGGGATCTCCTCTCTCAAAAGGTTCATAAGCAATTTCTTTGTCAGCTAAAATCTTAACCTCCAGGATTTTTCGCTTTTCTCCCCTGTTTATTTCAATTACCTCTCCACTTACAGGTGAAGTAAATAGGATCTTTGGATTCTCTTTATCGCAAAATAATGCTGAACCAGCCTTTACCTCATCACCAACTTTAGTTAAAAGTTTTGGTTTTACTCCTACAAAATCTGTTGGTTTTATTACAATTGTCTCTGATTGAGGTATCTCTGCATATACTTTTTCAGCCTCACCTTTCAGGCAAATATTCAACCCCTTCCTGATTTTAACAATCGATCCCATATGTCTGGGCTAGATAAATAGCCTTCCTTGTAATTATGGCACAAAACTATAAATTTTTTAAGTTTTTTGTTCTTTAATGAACTTTTTTCGTTGAAGTGATTGAAATCTACAGTATTACAAACCATTATCCCATATATTTGCCAGATGATTTACCGTTTACAAGATAGGCGTGCCAACAGTTTGCAATTGCTTGTTTTTGCAATGCTGTGTTTATTGGTATTGTGTCTTTGTAGCTGCTCGGTTAAAAAACAAGTGATTCAGTCTAAAGAACTTGTTGCTGAAGCAGATACCTCAAATATAGATACTGAAGATGGAGTAGATGATTATTTTATTAAGCAGTTTTTGAGATATGAAGATTATGTGTATAAGGAAGAAATTAAGACAGTCCAGCTGCATAAAGAGGGATGGCCTTTGGCAGAACCAATCATTGAGTTGAACACAAGCGAAAAAATCAAATTGTCATTTGAT
>JYMV01014855.1_pt1 | contig 13360 bp, 14 predicted proteins | sample 338911 | NCBI WGS metagenome assembly JYMV01 (sample SAMN03354496, study PRJNA234377) | hydrothermal vent metagenome | biome: Deep sea; feature: Hydrothermal plumes at the Eastern Lau Spreading Center, Western Pacific Ocean; material: Seawater | place: Tonga | collected 2009 | depth 2000 m m | reverse complement strand
GCAAACTCATTCGCTGAGCTTAAGGTTAGTTGATTGGTGTTGGTAATGCTGGTAGTGATATTGGCATTGCCTGAGCTTGCTGAGTAAGTGATGGTGTGATTCTGCTCATCTATTGCGCTTAGTGTGATGGTAATAGTGCCATTGTTATCAATGCTTTGGTTGGTGATAGTGTCTAGTGCTGGTGGCGTGTTGATAATCGGCTCTGGCTCTTCTGGTTCAGGCTCTGTCGTAATCGCCTTGGTATAGTCTGCCTTAAAGCTACCACTGTTATTAACATCACCATTGGCTACTAAGGTCCAGTTGTTTGCTTGGGTGTTGTCTAAGTTATTAAGATTGGTAATGCGATTACCGTCTTGATCAACTAGATCAAAGTCTTGTGAGTCTCTGCCAATGCTGTTAAGTACTGCATACATGTCCATGATGTTAATGACACCATCGTTGTTGGTGTCAGCAGCATGATCTTGTGCAGTATCGATGGTTTGTCCAATACGATTCAAGGTGTCATACATGTCCATGATGTTCATGTTGCCTTGGTAGGCATCTGCATCTGCTTTGATATTGTCAAACTCAACATCAGTATCACCACTGATAACACCATTGGTAATGGTTAGGGTCTTACCAGTGTCTTGGTCATCTTTATAAAGTCTTAAGACGGCATTGGTGATTTGTGTGTTGCTATGGTCTTTGATGTTGATAGAGGCAGCTGTTGGTGTATCGATTAAGGTTGCTCTATTGCCAGAGGTTAATAACTGACCTTGTTGCTTTAAAGGATGAACTAAGGTGCCTAAGCCTTGATGATAGGCAATAAGGTTAATGTCTGCTTGGTTGTAGTTACTAAGGTCATTAAAGACAAACTGATCTTGTTGATTAAGATCTGCACTAGGTTCTTCAAGCTCACAAGCTTGGTTGCTGTTAAGATCTAGACAAATGGAAGTGTAGGTATTGTTGTTATTAGTTAGTGTGCCTGTTAGGCTATTATCAATCGCATTGAATTGGACACTAAACTGAGCCTTCTCAGAGGCTGTGGTTGTATTGCTTAGTAAAGAAGTGCTGTTTGCACTGGCAGTACCACTGATAAGCAGTGCTGTTGTTAATGCACTTATTAAGGCTGTTTTAGTGGCTAATACAGGGCGTAATAGGTGCTTAGATAAAGTAGACAAAGTAGACAGCATAGAGGCTAAAAGTGCTTGATAAATAAAGGATTTATTTTAGCATAGTAGTGTTACTAAAGCCATTAGGGTAAACCATAATATGGGGTTGTTGGTTGTGCTGTTGGGTGGAGTGGGGTTGGGTGGCGATTTTTTTTGTCAAGGAGTTACAATTAGAATGATTCTACCGCTGACATTGCCACTATTAACACGCCCAATATTGGCTCCTGAAACCGTGATTCCGTGATTATTTTTAAGGCTTTTGAGTGATCTCAGTAATTGATCAAAAGCAATTTTCTTAAACAAGTACTCGATAGTGCTATTATTGATTGCGAGCTGTCTAAGTTTGATACGATTTCTTGCAAAAATCGACTTGATTATCTTTTGTGCCTGTAAGCTTGTTAAGCTTGGGAGGCTTGGCAGATTAACCATTTCTTTTTGAGCTTTACTCAAATAATGTGACAACTGTGTGGCTTTATCAATTTGAGCTTGAAGCTGTGTGTTTTTATCTAATATCGGCGCAATAAATAACAAATATATCACTATATAAAACGTAAGCGTTAGTGCAATTATAATGCCTAATTTTTGGTTGCCATCAAGAGTGTTTATATTCATTTTATCTCCTTGACGCTTAACACCTTGTCTTTATAGTTAATTTCACTAAGTTGTTTGCCTAGTGTTATTTTTTGACTTAATGCTATTAAAAAATCATTACTTAGGCTTTGTTTTTGTTGTTGCGCCAATGCTAGCTTTTGTTCAGCTTGTGTGCGCATATTTACTACTTTTTTTATATCTGGGAATGCCTGTTTAAATAGCGATTGGTTAGCTTGGTTTATATGTTGCAATTCTAGATTAAGATTATTGTTATTATGGTTGAGCTGCGCAACAGACAACGCTAACACTATCAACATCGCGATAGCAGGATATCTCCATGGGAATAGATAATGCTTCCACAAATCAAACTCGCCTTTTGCAATAATACTAATGGTTGGTGTGGCCTCACTGAAACGCTCTACTTTATACAACTGAGAGTCGTCTGTAAAAATTTGATCAAATACGGTTTTTTGTAACTTACCACCTTTGTTACTACTGTCTTTATATAACACCTGGTCGCCTATCTGTAAATAACTAGTCTTACCAGGCTGGCAGGGTAACAACATATGCTCAGGCACAATACTTAAGGGTTGAATGCAGGCTTCTGTAAGGGTTTTTTTAATATCTGCCAAAATCGATTTAGCGATTACCACTACATCCCAATTATTTTTCTGATCTTGTTTAAAGGGGATAAACTCTAATTTCTCAATATCAGTTAAAATCACATCTTCAAGTTTGAATGCAATGGCGCTTTTAAGCTTAGTATTTGACATGTGAGGAAGTTCAATCGAATGAATAGACACCAGGGCGCTGTCAATCGCCACGATCAAGTCTAAACTGTCCTTTGGTAGTGTTTTTGCAAAACCGTTCTGATTGTAATGAATGATATTCATGGAATTAATTGGTAGCTCCTATTCACAATGTTTACTGTTTTTTCTTCTCTAAAAAATGTGGTTTTAGCCACAAGCTTTTTGTTATTTATTTCTATCTCCGCTTCCAATAAAAAATATTGACTACTAGTGCCTACCAAGACTTTAGGAAAGGCTGTTTTTACTTGATCAAGAATAACATCAGGATATTGCTGATCAACAAAAGACCAAAAATCTTCAATCGTTAAAAACGGCTGTCCTTGGCGATTATTAACAATGAAATCAATTATACCTTCGAATTCTTGAGAATATAAGCAAGCCAAAACCTCTTCGCTAGCAGTATTGATGTTAACAGGGGTTAAACTACTCGCTGCAAATACATAAGGTTTAATTTGTTGGTATTTTTCAAAATCAAAGTTATTAACTTTTTTTAATTCTGTGGCGTCTTTAATAGGTTTCGAGCCTATCTGATCTATGTATGAATAAACTGATTCACTAATTTGCACTTGATTTAAGTTATTATTTAGAATGTTTAGGCAGTTCTGATACCCTGATCGTCGTCCCAATATGCGCTTAAAATCATCATCGAATTGCACCAGGTTGTTTATATTTAATCGGGCTTGCAAATCACTCAATTGACCACTCATCTGACCATCTGGAATCTCAATAGAGGGGATAGCTAGTGCCCAATCTTCATCTAAATGATCAACTGTTTCATCATCGTTCAAAATGATTGTTTTGGCCCACAGTTCAAAACTGTGTAAGTAACTGAGGTTTTTTTGTAAATCTAACTGATATTTAGTGCTGGTGTAATTCTCATGTTGTCGATCCCATGTTGATACAATACTCACGCTAACCAGGGCAATAACCACTAAAACACTAACAATGGCAATGCCGCTTTGTTTGTTGTAAGCGCTATCCATTGATAATAACAATGGTTTCCACCACACCCCAAGTATGATGAGTTATCTCAATTTTTAATGCTTTAATAAAACTCTCATCCTCTGCTGTGAACTGTTCTTTCCATCCACCATCATTCGTTAGCGCTTGCACTTTAAAACTTGATACATCCTTTAACAAGCCCAGGCTAACTGGACTGTTAAGATCACTAAAATCCACCCTAATCAGTTGGTTGTTATTAATCTTGTAAGTGATGTTGAGCAACTGTTCATTTTGTAGGGTTCTAAGACTGAATAACTGAGGCCCAATACTCAAACCCTGCTGATTAAGTTGTGATGCGTCCCTTTGTAAAAAATGCAATGTCTTTTGTAATTGCGACAGTCGTTCACTATGTGCATTAACCACTGACGTCGTCTTTAAAGAAGCGTTTAAAAAAGAATAAACAATCACCGATATGAAAGCAAAGATTGCTACGGCTATTAGCATTTCTATTAATGTAAAGCCTTTTTGATTACTGGTCATCTTGGAAGGTAGAGCGTGTATTTAGCCGTGTGTTGGCTTTGCTCTTGTTGTTGTTTGTTTTGAAACACAGACATTTCTAATTTAAAAATATCTGGGTTTGGAGTGGTATTAATATGGCTGGTCCAAAGCCAGGTTTGTTTAGCCAATTGATAGTTGCCATTATCAAATCCCATAACAGCGCCACCATTCAAACGTTTATTCTTAGCTAAGTTTGAAGCGGCCAAGTTTGCGAAGGTTTTTAACTCTAAGTATGAGGAGTGTTTTATACTTTGATCGCTAAGTTTGGAAAGCCCTAAAGCTGAAATACTCACAATAGCAAGTGCAATCAATACTTCGATCAGGGTAAAGCCTTTTTGCATTATTCCGACCCGATGTTAAGTGTTTTAGTGTCGTCGTCAGCCTGCAATATTAGCTCTGCTTTGGTAATGAAACCATTCGGGAGTATTTTTATTAAATCTACGTCTGTAATTAAACTTACCCCATTCAAATCTACACTATCAATTTGTATTGTAGGCGTCCACTCTTGAGTTTGAGTATCAAAATACACTGCCTGGGATTGATGCTGGCTTAATTTTAAATGTATCTCAATATTTTTTAATTGTGACAAATTAGAGGCTTGACGAATCTGAGTATTCATTTGCGTGTGGTATGTTTCAACAGTGGTGCTTCTACCGGCATTAATACTGAGTGATAAAATTGAGCTAACCAGCGCAATAATCAATAGAGCAACAACAATCTCAATTAAGGTAAAACCTTTACTACCAGTTGTTGATGTCAGCATTTTCAAGCTCACCGCCCTCTTGATTGTCGAGACCGAAACTGTACAAATCGAACGCACCATGACTGCCAGGGCTGAGGTATTTATACTCATTATTCCAAGGGTCTAAAGGCATTCTATCTAAGTATTTATCAACCAGTTTTTCAAGCCCTTCTTCTGTGGTTGGGTAGTTAAAGTTATCTAACTTGTAAAGATTAAGTGCTGAACTAACCATGCGAATATCATGCTTTGATTTTTGGGTTCTCGCTTCTCCTGGCTTGCCCATAATCTTGGGTAGAATTAGGCTTGATAAAATACCAATAATGGCCACGACAATCATAATTTCAATCAATGTAAAGCCACGCTGTTTATTTTTGTTTATTTTTTGTTTTTTCATAGGGATATTTGGTTAATTTCAAAAATTGGTAATAGTATTGCAAGAACAATGACCAGCACTAAGCCGCCCATTAATAAAATCATCAAGGGTTCAAACATGTTCACTACTTTTGAAGTGTAGTTGTTAAGTTCGTATTCTTGATTGTCAGCAACCTTTTGTAGCATTTCACTTAATTTACCGCTAGCCTCGCCACTGGCCAGCATATACAAAGTCATCGGTGGTAAGGCTTTATTCTCACTAAGCGCTGAAAACAAAGTACTACCTTGAGTTACATTAACTGTCGCCTTATTGACAGCTATTTTCATTGGTAAAAAATTTAGACCGTCTGCGGCATTTTTTAAAGTTACCAAAATTGAGGACCCACTTGCATGTAATAAAGCAAATATTCGAGCAAAGTGGATAGCGCTGGCCTCAATCATTATCTTGCCAATAATTGGTGTTTTACCTAACAGGGTGTGCACCTTAAGCCTTACTGAATCAAATTTCAACGCATAGTTGAACAATAGTAATAGACCTAAAAACGCCAAGGCCAAGTACAGAAAATTATTGGCTAAAAAATCACTTAAGTTAATAACAAATATTGTCAGTGGGGGTAGTTCTTGCTTAACATCCGCAAAGACAGAAACAATCTGTGGCACAACAAAAACCAATAAAGCAACTACCACTGAAAAAGCAATTAGTGACACCATTGCCGGGTAGATTAATGCCGTGGTTATTTTTTGTTTAAATCGATACTCTCTTTCAATCTGATTGGCTAAAAACTCTAAAACATTGCCTAATTCCCCCGATCTCTCTCCTGCCTCGACTGTTGACACATAATAACTAGGTAGCGCAGGAATGTTGCGTTCAAATGATTTTGCCAATGAGTGGCCCTCAGATAAAGATACAGCAATCTGATTAATGATGCGTTTAAGGTGTTTTTTATTATTATTTTTAGCAATTGTTCTTAATGCTTCATCAACAGGAATGGTGGCGAGCAATAGTGATGCAAGCTGTCGAGTAAAAACCACAAGGTTTGACTTACTTAGTCTGCTGGTTTGTATATTTTTAATTTTAAATGTGTACTGATGTGCCTTGTGAATTTCAACAACATTAATGCCTTTTTCACGCAGTTTTTTTCTGGCAGATTTTAGCGTAGAGCCTTCAATCGAGCCTTTTAATTCCTTGGAATTTAAATCAATTGCCTTGTAATCAAAAATACTCATAGACTGGTAATTCTCACCGCTTCATCAAGGCTTGTTTGTCCGTCAATGACTAATTGCATGGCTTGTTGTTTGAGACTTGAATTGTTTTGTTTTGTTTTGTTTTTAATTTCAAGTTCACTGGCTTCACTGTGAATTAAGGCTTTTATCTGATCATCAATAATTAACAATTCGTACAGGCCTTTGCGTCCAATAAAACCGGTGTTATTACAATCTTCACACCCTTGAGACTGATAAATACTTATAGACTCATTCATTTTTAAAATGGCTTGCTCTTCAGTGGTAGGGCTGTGCATTTTTTTGCAATGTGGGCATAGCGTGCGAATAAGTCGTTGGGCCAACACTCCATTAACACTTGATGAAAGTAAAAACGGCTCAACACCTATATCACGTAAGCGCGTTATTGCTCCAAAAGTAGTATTTGTATGTAGTGTAGAAAACACCAGGTGTCCTGTTAAGCTTGCTTGTACAGCAATTTTTGCAGTTTCATTGTCGCGTATCTCACCGACCATTACCACATCAGGATCTTGGCGCAATATTCCCTTTAATCCTTTGGCAAAGGTCATGTCTGCTTTGGTATTGATTTGCGTTTGATTAATACCATCAATAAAGTATTCCACCGGATCTTCCACGGTCATGATATTGCGTTCATCGTTATTAAGTTCAGCCAAGGCAGCATAAAGCGTGGTGGTTTTACCTGAGCCTGTGGGGCCTGTAACTAATACAATACCATGTGGTTTTTTAATTAGTGCTAAGACTGATTGGTATGTCTGATCTGGCATACCCAGCTGTTGCAACATTAGTCGTTCGGTTTGTTTATCTAATAAGCGCAACACCACTTTTTCACCAGTTCCTGATGGCATTGTAGCAACACGCATATCTACCAAGCGACCACCTAGCTGAATAGCTATACGTCCATCCTGTGGCAGACGTTTTTCTGATATATCTAGTTTGGCCATTACTTTTATGCGAGAGACCAATAGTGGCGCGACAGACATGCTTGGTTCTAGCACTTGCCGCAGTGTGCCATTAACACGATAGCGTATTCTAACCCTACCCTCATAAGATTCAATGTGTATATCTGAAGCGTCTTCCAATACTGCGCGTGCAAAAATTGCGTTTAATAGGCGAATGATCGGCGCCTCATCATCACTGTCTAATAATTCAGTTGGCTCAAACAAGTCCATAGCAATACTGTTTAACGAATGCTCAGTATGCGCATGTTCATGGAAGTCATCTAAATTTGTTACAGAGGAAGACTCGTGACTACGTTGTATTTTATCCTTAACAAATGCCTGAGACTCTTCCTGTAATGAAAACTCACCATATTGGCGTTGTACTTCACCCAAAACACTAACACTAGGTATGTGTGAGTAGCTCAACACTTGTTTACCATCCATCACCTCTAAAAACACCTGGTGCTTATTAGAAAAAGAATAAGGCAGTGTTGTGCTACTCATAATTCATCCATGGCGGAACATTGTCGTTTTTGTTTGGTACTTCTTTTAAGATAGGGTTGGATTTGTCTATTCCGTATAGATTCATCGACTTGAGGTCTATTAAGTCTTGTGCTCCTTGAGTTAAACTCTGAGCGTGTAAAAACTTATATTTCTGTGCACTTACACTGTCTGCAATTGCCTGATCTTTAAGGATGGTTGGGTGAATAAAGATTAACAAGTTGCGCTTTTCTTTCGTCGTAGTGCTGTAATTGAATAAGTTGCCTAATATTGGTATATCACCTAATAGTGGTAGCCCAGATTTACTATCACGCCACACGTCATCCATCAAGCCGCCCAACACCAATATCTTGTTGTTATCTACCATTACACTGTTTTTTATCTCTCGCTTAGAAGTGATTAAATCAGCCGCACCACTGGTACTTGGCAATAAATTAGAAATCTCTAGTTCGATACGAAGCTTAATAGTGTCGCCCTCATTAATTTGAGGCTTTACTTTCAAGGTTAAACCTACGTTTTTACGTTCATAACTTTGAAATGGATTTGCGTTATTGGAGTTGTACTCTGTATTAGTAATAAACGGCACTTCTTGGCCCACCATAATCATCGCTTCTTCGTTATCCAGTGTAACAATTGAAGGCGTGGAAAGAATGTTTGCGCCACCCAGTCCGTTTAAAGCGTTTAACACTACTGTCATGCCATTACCACCATTAGTCGCATTGGTTTTACTATAGGTAAAACCTTGGTTTCCATTTTCTGGCACTGTTGTATCCCCATTTAAAACAGACAGCATTGCTGGTATTTGCCCATTAAAATCTAACAAGCCAAATGAAGTTCCATTCTTTGATAACCACTGAATACCTAATTCTTGAGAATTGCTTGAACTGATTTCAGCAATTACAGCTTCAATCAATACTTGGGCTCTGCGAATATCAAGCTGATCAATAATGCCTTTAATGTTGTTGGTCATATCAATAGAAGCTGTAATAATAATTGCATTGGTAACTTCATCGGCCTGGATGTTGGCTGTACTATTTAAAGAAGCAGAGTCTTTTTTATTGCTTTGTTGTTTACTGATGTTTTGCAAAATTGGAAGTATCTTCTTAGCGTCAGTGTATTTTAAATAAATCACTGTAGTGTCGCCATTTTTAGCCTGGTGCTTGTCTAGCTCAGCTACTAGAAATCTTAACTTTAAACGTTGAGACACTGAACCACCAACAATCAATTGATTACTACGCCTATCAACGGCAAGCGTTAACGGATTAACTACACCTTTTTTAGTTGTAATTAAAGTCTTGATGATTTTAGCTACCGTATCAACCGAGGCGTTTTTAAGGGAAATTAACTCATAATCCTCATCAATCTCTTTATCTAGATCGCTAATAATGCGCTTCAACCGTGCGATATTGGATTTGGTGTCTGTCACCACAATACTGTTGGCTGGTGTGTAAGCGGCAAAGTGGCCGTTTTTAGAAATAATTGGCCTTAAAACCGGCACTAACTGACTGGCCTGGACGTGATTGATTTTTATTGTAGTGGTAATCACCAAGTCTGTTACACCTGCAGAAAGCGGGCTGACAGTTTTAATCATTCTTGCAGGTAAGATCTTTATATATTGATCTCCTTCCACTGCAACATATCCATGTACTTGTAAGATTGATAAAAATAATTGATAAAGCTCTTTGTCATCAATATCTCTAGCACTAACCACGTTAACTTTGCCTTTGACTTTTGAATCAATGATAAAGTTTTTACCAGTGATCTTAGAGACTGTATTAATCAAAGTTACCAGATCGGTATTTTTTAAATTAAGTGTCAGTGAGTGGGCAGACAGGCTCACCAGCATCAATAGCGTTAATAATAGGTTTGTAATTTTTTTCATTTGATTATTCTATATTAATTAATAAGTTTTTAATATTACCTTGACGGTTAATGATAACGTTAAATTGTTTTTGACTTAATAGCAATGTCCTAACTAAATGCCATTGATTGGTGTTATTGATAGATATTTGTTCAATACCTAAAACAACATCCCCTGGCTTAAAGCCAAATTTAAAAAACAAGCCTGCCTCACTTCCAGGGTAAATCGCAATGCCACGCTGGCCTGGATTATCTTTAGTGATGATGATCGACTTTAAAGTATTTTCATCATTTTTTAACTGCGACAGATACGATTGAATGCGTTTTTTTTGTTTGGCATTCAGCTTTGATTTCGTTATTTTTTGTGTTGGTTTTTTAGATGCTGCTGGTTTTTTAGATTTTAAGTTTAGAGTTGGCATCTTTGATGACAAATTAGCTTCTTTGAAGTTAATAGATATTTTTTCTAACTCCTTACCACGTCTGATAACAATCATCTTCTCTTGCACATCTTCTAGATAAGCGGAAGGTGCAACCAAATCACCAATAGCGTAAATTTTAGCCTCCCCCCTTCTATCTTTGATAATGGCTAATGATTTTACGCCTGAGCTTAAAGTGCCGATCAAATTCAGATTAAGCCTGGTTTTCTTGACTGCTTTATAATTATTGTGTTTTTTTACACTGCCAAACAGCCCAAACGGCACATTAGCGGCCGGCATTTGGTAATTAGATTTCAGAGCCTGAATATTTTTATCAAGATGCTGATCAGCAATAGATTGGTTGGGCTGCACAAGCTGAAACACAAGGTAAAAAGCATACAATACCAAAATAGCCAAAACAACTTTGGCTGATAATTGATTTAACGATTTTACTTCTGCAAGCGACATCTCTCTAATTATCCCTTTTTTTCAAGTATTTATGCTTCAGTTTTAACCCTATACCCTATAATTAATCCCTTAACTTTTTGTTTAAATCATTAATGATTAATCGTACACTTGCCTTTATTTTAGTAAGCTTAGTGTTGGCTTTTGAAGCTTATGCGCTTATGCCAACACCTTCGATTACTTACACATTCTCCAACCGAGACACCAATCTCGACTGGAATATTGCTGGTGATACGAGTGGCGCTAACCCAAATGTAGCTTCAGAACTTAGCTGGACTGATATCAAATCAAACCAACTTGGTGTTGGCCTTAATTGGAGCGATGGTGATTATTTTCTAAACACCTTGGGAGAATATGGTCTAATTTATAGTGGCAATGCGCAAGATTCAGACTACAACCTTAATGACAGACAAGGCGAATACATGCGTGCTATTACCGATGCCAGCAAAGGCTTTATGTTTGATGCGCAAATCAATTATGGTAAAAAATTTATTATTTCACCTGATTTTAAAATCGCCATATCGGCAGGTTATGGCTCGCACACACAACACCTAAGCCTGTACGATGGTGTAGAAGTAATTAGCAATACACCTTTAGACAATTTGGACAGTGTTTATGAAGCCAAATGGAGTGGCCCACAGGTCAGTGTGAATACTGACTATCGTTTAAATAATAACATTATTTCTGTTGACTACACCCATCAGCAAGTGGCACTAGAAAGCTATACTGACTGGAACTTGCGTAGTGATCTAGAGCATCCAAAAAGCATGACCCAAAATGCTGATGGTTCAGGCGGTGTATTGTCAATAGGTGTTGAGCACGCCCTGTCTAATAAAAGCAGTTTAACGCTTAAAGCCATTTCTCGAGATTACACTGCTAATGGTATGCATACTTTCCATAACGTGTTTGCAGACAACGATATTCAAAAGCTAAACGCAGTGAATTGGCAAACTCAAGAAATACAGCTTTTCTATCGTAGTTTATTTTAAGGTTTTAATAATTAAAAAATAACCACACAATACCTGCCAGACTTAAAAATGGCCCAAACGCAAACGCTTGATTGCGGTCTTTTATAAAGACTACAAAATACACAATACCCAGTATTGAACTTATTAAAAGCAGTATGGGTAAACTCTGCCAACCAAACCAAGCACCAAGTGCTGCTGTTAATTTGAAATCGCCGTACCCCATACCTTCGATGCCTTTAAAGTACTTATATCCCCAAAATACACTCCAAAGCACTAGATACCCAGCAACAGTACCTATAAGTGCATCTTGTAATGGTACAAACCCGTCTTGATAGTTAAACCATAGGCCAACCATTATTAGCGGCAAGGTGATTAAATTGGGTAATAACTGATACTCAAGGTCGATTAAAAATAACACAGCCAATGCGTAACAAAACACCAGTACAAATAAAGTCTGGTATTCAACCCCCCATTTGATAGATATTATTGTTGTAATGATCGCAGTGAAGATTTCTACTAATGGATATTGGGCAGATATACTTGTATGACAGTGTTTACATTTACCATCTTGAATCAAATAACTAATCACAGGTATTAACTCTAATATGCCTAGAGTGTGCTGGCAGGTTGGGCAGGTTGAGCGTTTTGGGCTAAACATACTTACACTGCCATTCATCATCGATTGGCCAATGCGATAAGCGCTAGCGTTTAAAAAACTTCCGGCTAGTAACCCAGAAATCACAGTAATAATAAAGTTAATGAATTCCATCTAAAGTAATTTTGTTTAGCAAAACACATAACAACCCTAACATCAAAAAAATTATGCCAAAAAGACAGTTATGCATTTATTAGTTTAAACCAATAAATGCTCGTAATTATGATGCTTTAATAAGGTCTGTATTAATATGTAAATAAAGATATCATCATGACATGATATAATTCCAATAACTTAAATTAACTTATTTATTATGCCAATAAAACACATACTTGCAATACTAATCGTAACACTTACTGCAACAACTTTTGCTAATAGCGAAAAGCCAGAAGTTAAAGCAAACCAGACTGAAAAAACTGAAATAAAGAGCGATTTACCTCAAAACACAGATGCCGAGGATGGCTTGTCTACTAAGTCAGAAGTAAAAGGGCATTTATCTGCAAAGATCTCAAGCCTAGGAAAGGGTTTAGAATACACAAAGCCTGTTAGTGAAACTTCAGCTTGGAGATTTGGTTTTAACACACTTAGCGCTGATGAAAGTATTGACGAAAGTGGTGTTCAATACAATGCTGATATAGGCCTTTCAAGCGCTTCAATCATTAGAGATTACAATCCATCTGGGTCCGTCTTTAGGGTAAGCGCAGGTTTGTTTTACGTTGATTCAGAAATGTCATTAACAGCGCAGCCCGGTATTGGCGGCTATGACATTGATGGCACCACATATACTGCTAGTGAAATCGGTTCGTTTACAGGGTCGTTATCTGTCAAAGGTATTGCGCCATATGCAGGCATTGGTGTATCGCCTTCTCCCTTAGGAGATACTGGAGTTGCGCTTAATTTTGACCTTGGAGTGATTTACCAAGGCGCGCCCGATACAAGCCTATTAGTAACTTGTGGTAGTGCATTAGGCGCTGGCGAATGTGCTACGCTTAATGCCGATATTGCCAATGAAAACGCACAACTTAAAGATGCTGTAAAAGATTTTAAATGGTTCCCAGTAATATCTTTAGGGTTGTCGTATAAATTTTAATACTAACAATTATTAATAATTTAATCTGATTGTATTTTGTTCATTGGAATATTCACCAAT
>JYMV01005506.1_pt1 | contig 13363 bp, 13 predicted proteins | sample 338911 | NCBI WGS metagenome assembly JYMV01 (sample SAMN03354496, study PRJNA234377) | hydrothermal vent metagenome | biome: Deep sea; feature: Hydrothermal plumes at the Eastern Lau Spreading Center, Western Pacific Ocean; material: Seawater | place: Tonga | collected 2009 | depth 2000 m m | reverse complement strand
GTGTGGTAACAATAGGATTTGATACGAACTACGGAGATGATGAAAATCCTCAAAAAATAAAATCAATTACACTTGCCGGTATTATGAATGTGGATCTACAGCCAATCTTCTCCTTTCTAGGGGAAAATATTCATGTTGGTGGTGAAGGAGGATTAATCTATGCAATAGGCTGGCAGGAGGATTACGTAGGAGGCCTGGGTGTGGTTGTTGGAGGGAATATGGACTATTGGTTTACTGATCTTCCCCTTGCTTTGCGCTTTTTTGGCAATGGTTATATGATTCGACAGCCTAACGATAATTATACTGGTTTTGGGAATATTGGCGCAGCATTAATCGTTGTTTTAAAACGGGGCGAATGATCATTATTAATTGATCCTTATAATTCTCTTTTTTTCATACGGATAAGTATGAAGCGAATCTTTCCTTATGTTTGCTGCATTCTCTTCGCCCAGGATGTCTATGAGGGACCCATTATGTTTTCCTACTCCGGCAGTGAAGGTGGAGATTTTAATACGGTGGTAGATGATTCGACCAACCTGGGAGGTGCCTTAAACTTTTTTGGAGATGACTCATCCTCTTTCATGATGATGGGTGTATCTCCGCAGGCCGAAAATGAATTTGATCTCTTTGTGGCTGTGTTACAGGATACCAGTTTCCCTGTAGAAGAACGGACATGGGATATTCCTGGTATCGTTGACCCGCAAAACCCTTTAAGCGCTGAAGCGCTACTCATTTTCCTACCTGGGCTGGATTCAACATTCGTTACTGTATGGCTGGATTTCTTTACAGATACAACTAACATCAACGATTCGTTGGGTTTTGATTCATTAACAACGGTTTTTTTTACCGAATTATTGGATGATATGTACCTTGGCATCGATGGTGACCTGGAAATCAGTGAAGTAACAGATTCTACTGTTTCGGGAAATTTTAATTGCAGTTTGTGGAAACCGCTTTTTTCATTTATCGATATAGATAGTGCTGAATTTCACTTTAGCAGAGTTGCTCTGCCAGCCCTTGCTGTTGCTGAGAAGGATCCAGTACCAAAATTTTTACACTTGAGTAGAGTGTATCCAAATCCATTTAACCCCAAAACAACCATTTCATATAGTGTAAATATGAAGCAGGACCTGGAAATCTCTGTTTTCAATTTAAATGGAGGAAAAATCAGAACCTTGACCAATACTTACCATCAGCCCGGGAATTATTCCATACAATTCAGCGGACAAAACATCCCCAGCGGAATCTATATTATCAGATTGCAAAGCCGCACGGAGGTTCACACCCAGAAAATCACCCTCATAAAATAAAACCCCATGCCAGCTGACAATAAAAAAAACATATTAATTCATCATGAAACTGTAAATGATCTGCTGCTTTTGAAATGGGAAGATGGTTTGGAAGCAGTTCTGGAACTTAAAACCCTGCGGGAACATTGCCCTTGTGCTCACTGCGCTGGTGAAAAAGATGTATTCGGCAATATCTACAAAGGAGCACCAGAACCAAAAACAGAAAGTAGTAATGCATTATCGGGCATTCAGCCAATTGGTTATTATGCCCTGAGGCCGTTTTGGATGGATGGCCATAATACCGGTATATATTCTTTTGAATTATTACGATCACTATGTGAAGAAAAGCAGGATTAAAAACTCTAAATACATTTTAACTTTAATCTAATTTCTCAATATGAATTCACTCTTTGGCCAAAAATCATTATTCTACGCAAGATGGATCCTGGTATCTGTACTGTATTTTTTATTTTCATGTACCAATAGAATTCCAGAAGAAGTTGCTCCTATTAATATTCCACTGTCCGGTCCAATAACGGATAGAAACGAGGAAATATCCGGGATGGATTGGTATGGTGATAACCTGATTCTGCTTCCGGAGAATTTGAATGGCTACCTATTTGTCATACCAAAATCCGAACTGGATGCAAGAATTCATAATCAAGACACATCGGCTATCCTTCCTAAAAAAGTTGAATTTCTGACTCCGGATTATGGGAAAACTCTTCCCGGATTTGATTCTTTCGAAGCGATTGCTTTTCGAGGTTATGAAGTATATGTAACCATCGAAATCAGGTACCCAGATAGCATGGCAGCTGTACTCGCTAGAGGGCATATTGATGAAAATACAATGAAAGTTACTATCCCAGAACAAAACCTGATTGAACTCGCTGTTCCTTCATTTGTGGACAATATGTCCTACGAGTCACTTGTGATTGATAAAAACACCATATATGCTTTCTTTGAAGCAAATGGCGACAGCCTTGTAAATGATCCTTATGCCCTCGCGAGTTCGCTTCCCGGAGACAAACTCGAGAAAATTCCAATTTTTCCCCTGGAATACCGGATAGCAGACGCAACTCAGCTAGATAGCAGGAAGTGTTTTTGGATCATAAATTATTTCTATCCCGGTGACAGAGAAACTATCAGACCAGCGCAAGATTTATTGGCAAAAAAATATGGAGAGGGCCCAACCCACAGCAAATCCGACCGGGTTGAACGACTGGTTGAATTTAAATTAACAGGTAAAAAGGTTACTTTAACCAGAACAGCACCATTGGAGCTTAAACTGGAAGGTGAGAAGATTTCACGAAAATGGGAGGCTTTAGCCCGTTATGATAATGAAGGATTCCTGATTGCTACAGATAAATACCCAACCACGATACTTGCTTTCATACCATTCGGTTCCCGTTGAAATCAATACACAATAACCTGTTGTTTTTAACTGTACTTCTTACTTTTTTATTAGCCAGTGAGCAAAAAAATGATCAGTATGTACTGTTAATCTCTTTTGACGGATTCCGAGCTGACTATTTAGACTGGTATGATACACCTAACTTTGACAGGTTTTCAAAAAATGGAGTTCGTGCTTCTGGCATGAAACCTTCTTTTGTTACTAAGACATTTCCGAATCATTACAGCATTGCCACGGGGATGTATGTTGAAAACCATGGTCTAATCGGGAATAAATTTTATGATCAGCAACTGGATGATTACTATACCCTACGGGAAAGGGATAAGGTGGAAGATGCTAGATTTTATGATGGAGAACCAATCTGGGTTACAGCGGAAAAACAGGGTGTAAAAGCAGCATCATTTTTTTGGGTTGGTTCCGAAGCACCTATTGGCAGTGTTTATCCCAGCAGATGGAAGCGCTATGATCATGGATTCCCTTTCATTGGACGGATAGATTCGATTGTACAATGGTTTGCCCTGCCGATACTTGAAAGGCCAAGACTGTGCCTACTCTATTTTCATCAACCTGATGCCACAGGTCATGATTTTGGCCCCAGAAGCCCCGAGACTGAAGCAATGGTAATAAAAATGGATTCCTTATTTGGTGTTCTTATTAAAAAAACGAGCGAGTTGGAAATTTATCCACAATTAAATATTATCGCTGTGTCCGATCACGGTATGGCAGAGATCAGTTCGGATAGAACGGTCAATCTTTCAAAGCATACGAATATGGGAGCCATCATTCATGAAGGAACCGACCCTTACGCCATGCTGTACAGTGAAAATAAAGCAGAGGTTGAAAAAGCAGTCATCGCTTTGAAAAAAGTGCCCCATATTTCCGTTTACCTGAAAAATGAGATCCCGGACCGGTTTCATTTTAAAAATCATTATCGCATCAAGGATGCATTGGTATTAGCTGACGAGGGCTGGTATATCAACAACCAGGCCATCAGCACTTCTTCCACAGCGGGTGCATATGTACACACGGGAGGAACCCATGGTTATGATAATGATCTAAAAAGCATGCATGCCATTTTCCTTGCTCAAGGGCCTGCTTTCAAGATCAACTACAGTTCCTCTGTTATAAATAATATCGATATTTATCCATTGATTGCCCACATTTTGAAATTGGAGCCATTTTCCGGGATTGATGGAAAGCTGGAAAACGTTCAGGGATTATTGAAACAGTAAAATTATTTATTCGACTTTGCTTGGTCTGCCACTGCCTGCATTGCCGCTTTAATCTTTTCCTTGTCTCCCAGATAATACTTCCGAATCGGTCCTAGCTCATCATCCAATTCATATACCAGCGGAGTTCCAGTTGGAATATTGAGGGTTACAATTTCTTCATCAGATACATTATCCAAGTATTTTACCAATGCCCGTAACGAATTGCCATGGGCACAAATCAACACTTTTTTTTCTTTTTGAAGAACCGGAACAATGGATCCATGCCAATAAGGTAGAAAACGTTCCACTGTATCCTTCAAGCATTCACTGACGGGAAGGTCCTCGGTATCCAAATCAGCATACCGGCTATCAAACTGCGGGTGTCGTTTGTCTTCCAAGTTTAAAGTCGGTGGAGGAATATCATAACTGCGACGCCAGATATGTACCTGTTCTTCACCAAACTTCTCTGCTGTTTCTGCTTTATTCAGCCCTTGAAGAGCACCGTAATGCCGCTCATTTAGACGCCAGTTTCGGTAAACCGGAATCCACATGAGATCCATCTCATCCAGTGCCAGCCATAGTGTGCGGATAGCTCGAGTCTGTACCGATGTATAGGCCAGATCAAAGGTATATCCATCTTCGTTCAGGATTCGGCCTGCTGATTGCGCTTCTTCAATGCCTTTAGGAGTCAAATCCACATCGGTCCAGCCAGTGAAGCGGTTCTCCAGATTCCACTGGCTCTCGCCATGGCGCAATAAAACCAGTTTTATCATATATAATCTTTTATTGACATTGTGCTCGTTTAAAATTCCTCAGTCTATTTTATTTGCGAAAGAATTATTTTGTAGATTGTTTCCATGTGTGGTCGAAAAACATTGACCCGTGATATGCAGTCTATTATTCAGGAACTGGCTATTGATGAATGGATCGACCCTGACAGTTATACTGCCAGTTATAATATCGCACCCACGCAACGATCGCCTATCCTGTTCTTTGAAAACTCTCAGAGGATAGTAAAATCGATGCAATGGGGTCTTATCCCAAGCTGGTCTAAAGACAAAACGGTCAGTTCTAAAATGATCAACGCCAGATCAGAAACATTAACTGAAAAACCATCTTTTCAAAACCTGCTGGCAAAGAATCGTTGTATTGTAATCACCGACGGGTATTATGAATGGAAATCCAGCAGGAATAAAAAGCAGCCTTATTATTTTCATCATCCCCAAAAACGCCTGCTCCTTTTGGCCGGACTCTGGTCATCCTGGACGTCATCAGATGGAAACAAAATCTTGACCTACACCATCATTACCACGCATCCTAGGAAAGATTTTTCTCACATACATAACCGCATGCCAGTAATTCTGGATCCAACTTCAATGGCAACCTGGATAGATGTGGAATCGTATTCGTTTAACGATACAGTGGATATGTTGGGCCCCTGTCCGTATCCCTTAGTCGTCTACCCAGTCAGCCAAGAAGTTAACAGCCCTCGAAACAACTCACCGGATTGCATTATAAATATCAGTGATACATCAACTTTAGATTTGTTCTGAACAAAAAAGATATTGCAATGCTAATTAAATTTCAAGCAATCTGATAAATAGAAACGAGATAGTATTTTAGTCGGATCTTATTGATCCAAATAATTTACCTAAATCAAGCCCTAAGCCTATCCCAACTGAAGCCCAACCAGTGAATATCTCATCTTTTGGGACACCATAACCTCGGCCATAAAAAGAAAAAACAACCGGCAGAGACTCAAAATGATAATCCAAATTACCGCCTACCGCAATACCAAATCCAGTGTGGTAGGAGCCAACAGTTAATGTAATAGCTTTACTTAATCTATTTCCGCCCAAAGGCACCAGTTTATCAAGATTCAGGTGCGCGCCCAGTAGATACGCTGTTCCTTGAAATGTGATTGTGTCAATGGCAGATGATTGGAAAAAATAATTGAAAACCTCTATGACCATGTTTGTTTGAACTGGGCCGATGTTCATCTGAAAGGGCGTTAGAATAGATATGCCTATCGATGCTTTAGTTGTATCGAAATCTTCTTTCAACAAAGTATCTACGGAGACAGGATAGCTCCATTGAACAAGGATGCTGGATTCAGTGGCTATTTTCTTGGCTACTGCCACAGTGACCGCGCCCTCATCTACAACATCCTCATAAGGTTTCAATAGATCGGGGTTCATATCTCCAAAGTTCGCCCCCAAAGCCAACCCAAGGCTACCCCAGCCGGTAGTTGTATTCTCACCGAACTCGTTAAATGCCGCAAATGATTGAGCATAGACACCCATGTATAGCCGGCTGGGCAATAAATGATAGCCAATCGACGTACTAAGTGATAATCCATACCCATCAGATAGCATACCAGCGCCAACCCGGAAAGCTGCTTCAAGATTTTCAGGTACCCAGTCATATTTTATATCAAGATTATACTGCATTGCAGCCAAGGCACCGATCCCCTCGATAAAAGCATTTGTATCAGCCAGGGCCATTTTATAGGAAACTAATTCCATCCCCAAACTTAAATTCATTCCTCTAATGGTCATGTTGCCCCGCGGAGCAAAAAATATTCCAAAGATTGGATAGGGAATAGAGTCACTTATGGATGATTCTAACAATAGTGGAAATCCGTACCAGCCTACACCTAACACAGGGCTGATATATGTAATTGTGTCTTCCTCAATTTCAATATCTTCCACGATCATTATAGTATCAGGTTTCCATTCAAAACGGTAGGCATTTTCGTCTGGGTAAGAAAGTTGCATAATACGACTCTCAATTTCTCGGCCAGTCCCATCAAAAATTGTTTTAATTGTTTCTTCCTGATCGAGATAAGTATCAAATCGAACTGTTTGAATCAGCTGGTCTTGGGAATCTTTATAATGAATTTCTCTTAACCATTCTCCATTTTCCATGAACAGAAGATGGCGACCCACTAGACTGCTGTTGGACCGAAAATAGGATGAGCGAATGGTCTCCATAGATAATTCTGAATCGATCCGCTGGTGATAGTAAAACCGGTAGAAATAATACAGAATACCTTTATCATCAAAAATATCTACTCTGGATGGACGGCCATCATTGGTGCTTTTTACTTTTGCCATCCACCCGGATTTCACCTCACTCAATTTATGGGAAAATAATAAACTGTCAATTCTGGTGATCATACCATTCTTGTGAAACTGGATGCTATATTCGGATCGGGTACCGGAACGATTCCAAAGCAGATGCCAAGAGTCTACGGGCTTACCGTCTTTATCGTACTGGGTAACAGTTTTAATACGGCCATTCCGGTCCCACTGAGTTTCATAAAAGGGCTGTGCAATATAAAAGTCCCTTGAGTGCTCGCCTTCGAGCAGACGACGATATGGATTCCAATAGCTATAATATTTTACTGGCTTAAGTCGTCTCTCATTCTGCTGCTGTGCTACGTTATCAGAAGAAGAAAATAAGAAACTGGCACATAGCCCTAGAAAAATAAAACGCAGCCTGAAGGTCTGGCGACCGCCTATGCGACCCCCCAGCTAATCAACATGATTAGCAGAAAAAAAAGGCTAAATCCAATCCAACTTCCAGCACTTATACTACGCTGGTATGCCAGCACCTCCTCATCCAGGCTTTGGTAGTTTAAAACAATTTCCTGCTCCTGTCCCTCATCAACGAACACATCTAATAATCCCATACGCAGAATATTGTCCATCATTTTATCCTGAGGAGTTCGTGGAGCAGGCGTAAGTGCCGGGTCCGTGGGGAAATAGCCCACCTGATGCCAGCCAGGAAGAACATCTATCGCATATTCCAAGGGTGTTTTTCCCACCAGTTGATTATCTACATAAATGGGAAGCCCTTCAGTATCGCAGAGAATTCGGATACTCGATCGTTCCCTGGCTTCTTTCCAAGATGATGGATGCCGCCAGCGATCTTTCATCACATCAAAAGTGTCAGGTAATTCCTCAACAATGAACGACTGCACCAACTCGCCTTCATCCTGCGTTTCATCAGTCTCATCTGTAACATAATCAAGAATGACTATCAGGTTTTTTCCTTTCGCATGACGGATAAGTTGATATGAATCCAGGTCGCGTGCAGTGTGAAAAATAATCTGCACAGACCCATCCGTGTCAGCGGTTTCAAGAGAAAGAAGAGGATAATTATATTCTTTCTCAAATATATCAGGTGAGGGCAGGGATATATTGAAAAGACTCAGGGTAAACCATTTTTGCCTGTCGATCCATCCAGAAATATCATCCCGGTCAATGGGTTGATCAAACATCATGGTGACCTCTACACCAGTGGGTTCTGATACTATATCAGCATGAATGATTTCTGTTCGCGGCTGCCCTTTTGTAAAAGATAAAAAAATAAAAAAGATTGATGTTAACCAAAACCTCTGCCGAATCATCAGGGCGGTATGAGGCATAGTTAGCCAGAATCTTCTTCTTTATCCCGCAAAAATTTAAAGGTCACTTTTTGGGTTCTCCCTTGAGTGACATACACATCATGATAGTCAAGCACCGGTATTCCATATTGATTTTTCTTGGGCGCACCTGGAATATCTATGCGAACACGATGCCAGCCTGGGTTTACAGAGACCCGGCCCGTCAATGGTGTTTTTCCCATTTTTTTGCCATCAAGATAAACTAACACATCAATTAGATCACAATTGATCTTTAAGAAAGTTTTTCGACCAGAAATATCAGGGAGCAGATGGTATACCAAGTCCTTGGTTTCCGGTATTTTGGTATATTGAGTTTGTTTCTTCTTTTTCTGTCTTTGTTTACTTACAATAGGTTTTTTCTGTTTTACTTTCTTGGGAATTGACTTCAGACGTTCTTTTTCTTCAGCGAGTTGTCTTTGCGGTTTCTGCGTAACATTTTCTGCACTGACATCCTTTAATTCATCGACCGAAACTTGTTCGGGTTTGTCTGCCTTACTTGCTGTGATATTTGTGGAGAGGTTATCAGGAACTGGCGGGCCAAATTGCACAAATTGCGACTCAGTTTTCTGTATCTCTTTTGCGGACTTATCCGGCAAGTTTTTGATAGCGACATCGTTTCTTTTTTCACTTCCAGCCCAGTGTTTATCCCAAATATCCACCTTTACTAACTCAACTGAATCTTCATCGCTTTCTGTACTGTACCAATTATCATACCAGACAAAATATTTTTTCGGACCATATTTCTGGCGAGCATATATAAATGATTCATAAAAGGGTTGACCAGTCGCCTCTTGCACCGGAAGTGAAAATACATTATTAATATTTTCCTTTTCTGATTGCAGCATATTGGCAACAGCTGCACCATCTAATTCACGCCGAACTTGCACAAGAAAAACCCGATACGAAGGCGAATGAAATATTTTAAAGTCGACGATGGGATGTTCCAATAGAAAACCTATCTGGACGGATTGCTGATTCTGAATCCCTTCAATCTCTAACAGAGGGGATTTCGCCTTGAGGTTATCAAGCACATTTTCACCTAATACCGCATCATTGATAGTCAAATAAAACCAATTTTCCTGTCCTACCCATCCAGCAATATCTCCTGCTTTAGGAACATGGCTGACAACAATCCGGATCAAAAGACCATTGGTTTTTTGATGAAAAGTAACCAATTGAACTTTGTGGGCATTTATTTCTCCCAGCAGAGATGAAAAAATCAAAATGAAAAGCCAGCGATTTATTTTAAATATCATTTAGTTCCTGCTGCAGTTTCATAATTTCATTTAACTCTGTCTTTGGGTTTTGTCCCTGCGCCTCTTTCTCACGAATATTAATGCGAAGCTCCATAATTCTCTTTTTTACCGGAATCAATTTTAATGTTTTCAAACAGTCATTCACAATTTGTTCAGGTAAATCGGTATCTCGCTCACTAAATAGGATTTCAGTAACAATTTCCCGCTCTAACTTATCAGTAAAATACTCGATTATTGCTGCCGTGTCCACTACCATTTTTTCTGTTAATAATTGCTCAGCCAGTTTTTGAAGCAGGGGATGAGTAAACATATCTAAAGTCACTTTTGTTCTCACCATATTGCGTATATCCACATTTTGGGTAACCAACAACTGGAGTAGCTCTATCTGAGCCCGTTCCTCCCTAGAAGTAAATTCAATTCGTTTAAGTCCTGCTGTTTGATTCTCATTGCTTATTTGTCGATAGGACCGCTGTCCTCGCATGACTTTAACTAGATCAGATTCATTTACCTTCAGTCGTTCAGCTAAAATCCGAATCAATTCATCCCGAAAAATATTATCACGGATCTCCTTTATCTCTCGAAGCAAGTTATGAATATATTCCCGACGAGTTGCCCCCCTTAATGCCAGGGCTTGAAAAAATTCCAAATGAAAATCCAGGAAATCCTGTGCATTCTCGATATTTGTCTCCACTTCTCCCTGACCAGTTTGCCGCACCCAGTCGTCGGGATCCAACTCTTTAGGTGGGCGTACTACCTGTGCTTCCAGACCAGCTTTCAATAAAACAAACCCGGCTCGAACTGCGGCAGTACCGCCTGCATCATCGCCATCATAGAGCAATATGATCTTCTGTGTGAATTTAGATAACTGCCAGGCATGTCTCTGGGTGAATGCCGTTCCCGATACACAAACCACAGGATGAATCCCTGCTTGATAAAGTTGAAGAAAATCCATGTATCCTTCCACCAAAATAGCATACCCCAACTTACGAATTGCATCCCTCGAAGCCTGCAAACCATAAAACACATTACTTTTTTGATATAATGGTGTTTCTGGTGAATTCAGGTATTTTGCCGGGTCGTCCGACTCAAACACGCGGCCGCCAAAAGCGATGACCTTCCCCGATGGATGGAAAATGGGATACATAATTCTGGATCGAAAACGATCAAAGGTTCCCTTGTCAGTCTGGGTGAATAATCCAGATTTCATTACCTCATCCTTTGATAATTCATTTACATTCACATAATTGTTCAACTGATCCCAGCTATCTATGGCAAATCCAATTCGGAATTGTTTCAGGATGTCTTCACTCAGGCCTCGTTCTTTTAGGTAATTCAGTGCTTGTTCACCTCGCGGTGAGTAAAGATTGTCCATATATAACTTGGTTGCTTGTTCATGTATTTCATACAAGTTTGAATACGTTGTTGAATCATCTCTGCCCCGTTCATATTCAATCGGAATATTATAGCGATCAGCCAGGGTTTTTACCGCTTCGGGAAAGGTCAACTTCTGATATTCCATCAGGAACGAAAAAACATTTCCACCATTACTGCAGCCAAAACAGTGATAAATCTGCTTAGCTGGAGCGACACTAAATGATGGAGTTTTTTCATCATGAAATGGACAGAGACCAAAAAAATTTGCTCCCCGGCGGCGCAAATCCACCACTTGCGAGACAACATCTATTATATCCGCTGTGTCACGAACACGGTCAACTGTTTCCTGGGGAATTCTGGCCATTAGGGCTGAATTAACTGCTGTATATAGGCTTCACTTTTGGCGACTGGATCATCCCAACCAAATAATTCGACTATTTCTACGCGCATTTTGTTCCCCGTACGGGCAATGATTGAATTACGTTCAATAATATCGGTCCATCTTTCCATAGGCAACAGGGCAAGCAACCAGACAAAAACGATAACCATCATAAATCCTTTCAATGCGCCAAAAATAAACCCAAATGAATCGTTAACCCAGCGATTAGCTTTAGAGAGCAGGGCAATATGAAAAAACCTCGTTAGTAATCTCATCACTAATAAGGTTAACAAAAATATTCCTGTAAAGCCCAAAAAAACCGCAAGCCATCGATCCATGACTACAACAGTTATGATTTGTTCAGAAAGAGAAACGCTGTGCCGGGTAGATATCAAAACAGCAAGGATCAAACCAATGAGGCGACCCAGTTCCTCTATCAGGCCGCGGCGAAAGCCGATCGCTCCCATAATAACCAGGAAGCAAACAGCTAGCCCGTCCAAAAACCAGTTCATTTATTGGAGTAATTTTCGAACGATAGTATTCGCCGTCTTGCCATCCAGTTTTCCTCCACCGCGCTGTATGACCAAAGGCATGACCCTTCCAATATCAGCCATACTTACTGCCTCGGTTTCCTGGATAACAGCTTCTACCAGCTTGCTAACCTCATCTTCAGACATCATCTCCGGCAGATAAGTTTCCAGCACACTTAGTTCTGATTCTTCCCTAATAGCTAATTCTTCCCTACCCGCATTCTGGTAAACATCTGCTGATTCTCTTCGCTGCTTTACCAAGGTTTGAATCACTTTTATAGAATCTGGATCATTAAGATCACCTCTGTTGTCAATCTTTCGATCCTTTAACTTGGACAGCAATGTCCTGAGGGCACCGGTTTTGCCTTGATCACCTGCCTTCATAGCTGCATACATATCCTGTTGAACCTGATCCATGAGAGACATAAATGTGTTATCCCTCCTGATCTATCCGCTTCATGGATAAAAGTAAAAGATCTTTATTGGTCTCGAACCCTATGAACCGCCTACCGCATCGTTTAGACGCCACGCCAGCATCACCATTGCGCATAAAAGGATCCAAAACCCAATTCAGCTTAAAACTGCTGGCATCCAGGATTTTAGAATATAATTTGCCTGATCTTCGTCCGGCTTCATCAGTTATATAGGGAATATCTATCCAAAAATTCGTTTGTGATTTGCTTTCCGATTCCGAAATCATTTTCTTGCGATCAGATTCCAGATTCACTGCACGTAGGTTAAATAAAAAATCCTCACTCTTAGTCACAAACCAGATATCGCCTATTTCATTCCTCCAGGTTGGAATTCTGGGCTGAACCTTGCCCTGCTTATTTCTCCATGTGATGCGGGTTTGAACCATGAAATGATCACTGAGCAATCCGTGGTACATACCGGACACCTGCCACCCGCACAACAAGTATAACCCGCCGGTATTTTTTAGTACCCGATAAGATTCATCCAGCCATTTTTCATTCCACTGATAATATTCCTGAAGTGTCATTCGGCCTCCTCGATCATCTATCCCATCCCAGGGGTCTTTGGGGGGTTCGGCAATGACTAAATCAATAGATTTATCCGGCAGCTTTTGCAACCCGTCAAGACAGTTTGCCAAAAACAATCCTTCTTTCATCTGTTCAGATGTCATGGAGATGTCATCCACTGTCTGGACAGCCGGCAAATACCGGTTCAGGTCATTAATGGTCAGTCCTGGATAGGTCTCCAAAGGGTTGGTAAAAAGTGGTTTAAAGGATTCTTTTCCTTGTTCCGACATGAAGAAATTTACGTAATATGAAATCTAAATCACTTTTAGAATTGCAATCAAAACACAGATAAAATCACTCATATTGAATTATAATTTTTTGAAACGAATTACACTATAACCAGCCCAGTGGGGTTTTTTGTTTCTGGGATGATGGGTAGATTTTGATATGGCTGAAACTCAACCATGAAAAATGAAAATT
>JYMV01025350.1_pt1 | contig 13365 bp, 10 predicted proteins | sample 338911 | NCBI WGS metagenome assembly JYMV01 (sample SAMN03354496, study PRJNA234377) | hydrothermal vent metagenome | biome: Deep sea; feature: Hydrothermal plumes at the Eastern Lau Spreading Center, Western Pacific Ocean; material: Seawater | place: Tonga | collected 2009 | depth 2000 m m | reverse complement strand
TGCTAAACCAAAATAAAACTCATGATGAGAAGAGTCCAGTTTTATCGCTTTTTTGTAATGCATTTTAGCGGCCTCATAATTGTTGGCCTCTAACTCTTGCTCGCCCAAAATAAAGTGATAATAAGGATTTGACTGACGACGAATCTCTACAGTTTCCATAATGTTATCAGCTAGCTCGTAACGCCCCTGATGCTGGTTTAACACAGCCAGGTTTTCCAGAATCGTCAGGTTGTCCGGATTCAACTTCAGTGCTTCATGATAGGTGTTTTCAGCCCAATCATAATGCCCTCTCATGCGGTACAGAATTCCCAGATTCGCCCAGGCATCCTGAAATTGCGGATCACTGACAATTGCCTGTCTAAAATAGGCATAAGCTGTCATAAAGTCAGATTTCACCAGAGCATCAGCCCCTTTATTGTTGTAAAACATCGCCAAAACACGCTCTTTCGTGGCGGCTTTGGAAGGAAAATACTTTTTCGGTGAGAAAGGGTCAAAATCAACCACCATAGTTCGATTATCGACATAGATGCGGGAGGAATGATCATCCAGTTCAGTAATACGCAGATTAATGTGGCCATTGAGCAAGCTGAAGCCTTCCTTACGAGTCCAGTACTCTGGAATTTCTATTTCCCGGAAGGTAACCCCTAACCCGGCTTCTTTGGCCAGTGCATAGGTCATGATGGATAACGACAGGCAATTGGCGCTGCGGTTTTCGAACGTTTCTTTGGCGGTAGTGTTGGCACTGTTATCGTAAATCATGTTGAAATCAGAGCGATTAAAAATGGCCGCGACTAACTCTTCAATTTTTCCCGATCTATCGCGTTTGTGCTGCAAGTCAGAGACAAAGCGTCTGGCGTCATTATTTAATTCAAAGATTTCAGATTCAGATTCCACTGGTACATTTTCGTATCCAGCAAAGGACAGATCCAGAAAGTGGGGATTAACCTGAACTGTGGTTTGTTGCGTGGTCTGGCAACCGCTTAAAAACAGCATTACCAAAGCCAACGGCAGAAGATTAAAAACGCGCATAAAACACCTCCTACCTTGTAACCTTAGTCCAATTCGAAGGGCTGCTCAAGGTTACTGAACGCATTGTCCCGGTTATTCACCGTGCGAAACGAGAAGTTTTATTGGCTATAATGCAATAGATATCACATCTTTTTTCAGACGATGTGCAATGCCCGCCTCACCCAAAACTTTGATCAGCTTGTTGAGATCATCCAGATTCAGGAATTCCCCAATTCTGACTTGTTGTCTGGCGTCTTTGATGAACAATGGAAAGACATCTTCAGGATGAGTGGTTTCATATTGGTTAAGCTCAGCCGTTTTCTTTTGCAACAACACCCGAAGCTTTGCCACCGGAAAGCCCGACTGAAAGGAAACATGTTTGTCATTGAGCAACAAAACCTGTTGCTGGTAAGTGGCCTTGGAAACCAGATAGGCAAGCAGCATTAACAAACCCACTTCCAGCCCAGCAAATGGCAAGATAAGCCAGGCGCCCAACATAAACCAAACGATAGCAATACTGAGGCAAAACATAGCAATGGCGGCAACAACAATCATACTGTGTCGCCAACTCATGGAGCGATTAGGAGTTAAGGTAATCTGAAGCCCACCAGCAAAATGCTTAATCTTTACCATGATTCAGATTATTCAGCAGATAATCGTCAAAATCGTTTTTTCCCATAGGTTTGGCGAAGTAAAAGCCTTGGAAAAACTGACAGGTTCGGGTCTTGAGGAATTCACTGTGTTGCTGGGTTTCTACCCCTTCAGCAACAACCTGTAACCCGAGGTTTTCCGCCAATCCCAGGATGGCTTCCACAATAGTTTCGTCTTTCTTGTCTGAACCAATTCCCCACACAAAACTGCGATCCAGCTTAACAATATTTAACGGCAAGCGTTTCAAATAAGCGAAAGACGAATAACCCGTGCCAAAGTCATCCAGTGACAATTGCACGCCTAAAGCCTGAAAGCGCTCCATGGTAGTTATGGCCTTTTCGGGATGGGACATCAGAGCGCTTTCTGTTACTTCAACTTTTAACGCCGACGCAGGCAAGCCAAAGTCGTTGAGCACAGCAACCATGCCCTCGGCCACGCCCTCCTGTTCAAAATGAGTTACGGACAGGTTAATCGACAAATAAAAATCAGGAATGCGTTTGCGCCAGCTTTGCGTATCAGCCAGACCACGTTTTAGGGCATCATTGGTCATGGGAATAATCAGGCCAATTTGCTCAGCCATGGGAATAAACTCATTAGGCGGAACTATGCCGTCTTTTGTGACCCAACGTAATAACAATTCTGCACCAACAACGCTCTCCGTCTGTGCATCTAATATCGGTTGATAATAATTAACAAACTCCTGGCTGGCCTGAGCACGCTTAATTTGAGATTCTTTTTGCAGTCGGTTACGGACTTCAGTATCCATAGATTCCGTATAAAAATGATAGCACTTACCTGCATCTTTTTTAGCGTGAAACATGGCAATATCCGCGTCGCGTAATAAGTCTTCTGGCGTTCTGGCATCACTGGGGTACAAAGCAATACCAATGCTTGGGGTGATACTGACGTTGTGTTCACATAACTCAATGGGTTCAGAGATACAGGCGCTTAATTCGAGGGCCACCTCCCCAACATGAGAAACATTTCTGAAGGATTCCAGCAGCACCACAAACTCGTCGCCGCCAAGACGAGCAACCGTATCTTGTTTTCTTACCCGATCTTTTAATCGGTTAGCCACCGCCTGAAGCAGTTTATCGCCGTATTCGTGGCCCAGGGAGTCGTTAATCTGTTTAAATCTGTCCAGATCTACAAATAACAAAGCCAAAGTATTGCGACTGCGATCAGCCACCTGAATGGCGTGTTCAATCCTATCCAGTAACAAAGTTCGATTAGGCAACTGAGTTAAGGCGTCGTAATTTGCCAATAACTTTAGCTCTTCCTCGGCTTCTTTTTGTTGTGTGATATCGGTAAAAATCACCACATAGTGATTTTTCTCCCGGTTCTCAATGCTGATCAGACTTATATTGATCAGAACCTCACGACGCCCTTTATCTCTGACGTCGATGGTATCTTCGCCATGCCAATGTTCACCGATTGCCATTTGTTCCATAATTTTTCGGTATTTGCGCATTTTACCGCCCAGGCCAGTGAAGACCCCGTCACCCAGGGATATATGACTGTCCGGTTCATAGTTGAATGCTCTGTAAAAGGAGTTGTTGGCCATAACACCGTTAAAGTCTGAGTCTATGATCAAGACCCAGTCTTTGGTGTTGCGAAATGCTTCACCAAACACCAGGGCACTGGCCGCAGCCGTTTGCGCCTCATTAACATCAGTAAAAAGGCCGGAGATTAATTTCGGTTGGCCATTGCTGCTTCTTTGTAGAATTTGCCCAACATTGCGAAACCAGTGATAGCTGTTGTCAGGCTGGCGCATACGGTAAGTTAAACTAAAGGCATCAACAGAAGCGGAGTCAAAAAGCTTTTTCCACTCCCGCATAAATTCGGAGCGATCCGCAGGATGAACTCGCTGGCAATGCTGTCTGAAGGACTGCTGTTGTTTACCAGCTTCGTTGCCAACAATGCCAACATAGCGAATCAACTTATCCTGATCATTCCATTCCCAGGGTTCACTCTGACTGGATTTTAAAGCCAACCTGAGTCGCTGCTCGCTGTCCATGAGTTCCTTATTCATGGTCAGAATAACCCGTTGTTTCATTCTTCTGCGATAAATGATGATGGCAACAATCGACAACACCAGCAGTACATAACCCGTTTTGGCGAGTGGGGAATTCCAGGGGGCATAGGCAACAATCAGAGTAATTTTACTGGGTTTGGTGGAAAAGCCTGTTACAGGTGAAATGGCCCTTACTGCAAATTCGTAATGGCCGGGGGCCAATTGTGAGAAACGCGCCTGGTTTGCGTTAGTTAATGGATATTCGGTGAGCTCTGAGCCGTTCAAGCTATATTGGTATTTAACCTGCTCTTGTTGCTCAAAGCCGAGGGTCGAAAAACTAATTTGAATGCCGGCATCATTATAACTAAGGTTAAAAACCTGGTCCGTCAGATTAGTATAGGTTGGCACACTCTCTCGACTGGCGATGGTTACACCATCAATGACAACTTGCTTATGTGGGTCTTGACCAACGCCAATTTCATCCGGGTCAAACAAAGTCAATCCCTTAACACCACCATATGCCAGTTGACCAGACTGTAATTTCTTCCAGGCGCCGCCATTGTATTCCAAGGCAGCCAGACCGTAAGACAAATCGAAATTCATCAGGTGACTGTTATCCAGACCTAAATTGAATAAGCCACGGTGTGAACTAAACCAGACTCGGCGATTGTTATCCTGCAACAAGCCATAAGTCACACCAATTTTTTCAGACTTCACTTGATTGACGTGTCTGGCCAAACTGAAATCTTCATAATTAAGTGCAACCAAGCCCTGGCTGGTAAAACTAAACCAGACTAGTCCGTTTTGTGCATCCAGTGTCCAGCTATCCACATAAATAAATTCCTGCGGAGAATAGTTTTCCAATTCGTATAACAGTCTGAACTCAAAACTTTTGGTGTCTATGCCCCAGATTTGACCAGAGACACTCAGGATCATGGTATCTGTACCCGGTATCTCGCCAATAAAGCCAAAGCTAAAGTATGGATTAATGGATTCTTTGAGTTGACTTAACTCTTTCAGTTTACCGGTTTGAGGTTCGTAAACGTAAAAGGAATCGAGTGTCGAAAGCCAAATCCGGTTGTTTAAATCAACGAAAAGGAATGATTGTTGATCATCAAATATGGGCCGATGTTTTTCTTCCGCTAAAAACACCGGTATTTGCTTTTTAGCTTCCAGATCAAACAGTTTTAGACCTTCACTGGTGGCCAGCCACAGTTCGTTTTCCGCTCTTTTTTGTACCTGATAAACTTGTGACAACAAGCCTTCTTGCTCATCTTCGACAAACCAAAACTCGCTACTATTTTGCTCGAGGTCCAGATGGGTTAAGCCATTCGATGTGCCTATCCACAATTGATTGGGTTGTGTTTCTTCAATATCCCAAACTTCGTTGCTGCTCAGGATTTTTCCCGACGGGCCACTGTTGTAATAATTCCTGAATGCGCGGGTTTTAGGATTCCAAAGATAGGCTCCGCGGGCATTAGAGGCCAACCAATAATTTTGATTCTTATCCCGGAATAATTTAATGATACGGTCGTTGTAGATATCCTGATTAGAATTAGAAAATTGCAAAAGTGTCTCTCTTTGCAAAGTCTCCAGATCAATTGCTATCAGCCCCTTATTTGAAGCCGCTAAGACCCGATCTTCTTCCACCAGCAAATCATGAAACTGTAAATTGGGAATGAGTGGTGTTACATAAAGTTTTTCATTGTTGTCTTCTTCCTCTAAAGGCAAATCTTCTGGGTTAAGAAGGAACAAGCCATTAGCAGTGGCCACCCACAATCGCTCATACTTGTCTTTTATGAGTTGCCTGACCCTTTGTTGATAAACATTTATTTCATCCGAGGCAGCGGTAGTGTCCAATTCAATCGTTTTCGCTCCACCGGTTAACGGTGAAAATCGAATCAGGCCTTTATTCGTGCCCAGCCAGCTATAGCCCGACGCATTCACCATTGTGGTAATAAACTGCTCTTCGACAAAGTTATCCAGTACCTGAGGTTCATCACTGACTGAGCGACTGGCATGAGAATATTTAAGAATACTGTTTGAGGTAAAAAACCAGGTGCTATTAGTCTGTTGATCTTCAAAAAAGGTTAATACATCTCGATCGTAATCTTCAAAACTATCCCACTGCAAAGTCAATTCATTGGTTTTGGCGTCAAAGCTGTACAAACCATGCTCAGACACCGAGATCCAATAAAGTCCGGATTTATCCTGTGTCACAAAGTATATATATGCGTTGGTAAATGACGCAGTGGCGTGTTCAAAGGGTCTGACGGTATAGCCATTGTATATATTCAGGCCTTCCGCAGTGCTCAACCAGACAAAGCCTGACTCGTCCTGAAAAAAGTCATTAATTGTCCCCTGACTTAATCCTTCAGAAGTGGAGATACGCTGCAAAGTCGCTGGCGTTGCAGCAGTAAAACTATGTCGGTCTGAAGCAAATACCGAAACCGAACTTATGCAAAGCAATACAATCCATATGAGTGCTCGAAAAAAGTCACGCCCAAAAAACAAAAGCTGTAATCCTGAGATCAAAGAAACTATAAGCAAGGATAGTTAAAAATCCGGGATAAGCACAGTCTGACGTAACCTAAACAGCCTGATTGTTGCCTTTATTTTTGTGGTTTTGAAGGGTTGATTTTTCCATGACAAAGTTAACCAAGGCGTATAACACCGCCACCAGGGTAAGTATAAAGGTCGCCAGCAAAGCATAATGCAATAATTCTGCGCTCCAGTGCCCATGGTCATGACCTGGGTGTCCCAATGCGGGCCAGGCCATTAAGCACCAGTAAAAACAGTTTCGTTTAGCAGACAACATTAGCTGGCCTCAAAAAACGTAAAATAATCAAAATCAGAATTTGCACTTCAGCCTCCGTTTGTCAATTTCAAAGGTGAAAGCATTTCCTTAAGCTCTGACACCGAATATTCGGTCTCTTCCGCGGCAACTTCCACCACAGGCCGTCCCTGTGCATAGGCCTTTTTGGCTATCTCAGCCGCTTTGTTGTAACCGATAATGGAGTTGAGGGCCGTTACCAAAATGGGATTACGATCTAGTGCATGATTTAAGTTATCCTCATTAATGGTAAAGCCCTCAATAGCTTTGTCAGCCAACAACAGTGCGCTATTGCTGAGCAGTTGAATGCTCTGTATCAAGTTACTGGCGATCATAGGTAGCATGACGTTCAATTCAAAATTTCCGGACTGTCCACCAACAGTGATGGCGCTGTCATTGCCGATCACCTGAGCACAAGCCATGGCAACAGATTCGGGTATTACCGGATTGACCTTGCCCGGCATAATAGACGATCCCGGCTGAAGTGCAGGTAACGCTATCTCCCCTAACCCAGCCAGTGGACCGGAGTTCATCCAACGCAAATCATTGGCAAATTTCATCAATGTCACGGCTATGGATTTCAGCACTCCGGAAACCGTAACCGCAGTATCTTGTGATGAAATCAGAGGGAAGAAATTGTCTACTGTTTTAAACGCTACATCCGTTTTATTCTCCAACAACTGGCAAAACAATGTTGCGAACTTAGGATGGGCATTGATGCCGGTTCCTACAGCAGTTCCGCCTTGTGCCAACTTATATAAAGAAGGCAAAACGGCTTCAAGGTTGCGCAATTGCTGCTCCACCTGATTTGCCCAGCCAGTTAAAACCTGCCCCATGGTAACCGGCATGGCGTCCATTAGGTGTGTTCTTCCGGTCTTACAATGGTGTCCTACTTGTTTGGCCTTGGCCTTTAAACTACGACGCAAATGCAACAAAGCTGGTAATAGCTGGTTATTTATCTCCAGGGATGCGCTGACATGAATCGCGGTTGGGATTACATCATTGCTGCTTTGCCCAAAGTTAACATGGTCATTGGGATGAATAGTGGCAGCTGAATTAACGCTGGCAACCCGGGCAATCACTTCGTTGGCATTCATGTTACTACTGGTACCCGAGCCCGTCTGAAACACATCCACCGGAAAGTGATTCATCAGGTCCTCTTGAGATAACAACTGCTCACAGGCGTTTTGAATATGTTCCGCTTGCTGCCTGGTTATTCCCCCCAATTCTCCATTGGCCTCTGCCGCTACTTGTTTAATAAGTAATAATGCTCTGATAAATGGCTCAGGCATTCGATTTCCGCTAACCGGAAAGTTGTTAATAGCTCTTTGGGTTTGCGCTCCGTACAGGGCCTGTTCCGGCACTTCCAGTTGCCCCATGCTGTCATGTTCCACACGTTTTCCACTCATTACGCTACCCTCAATAAAATATTTAACTGAAAAAATACTGCCCCAGGCTGTGAATCTCGCGTTTTAACCTGAGTACCTGACTTCTGCGACCATCAGAATTGGCTAACTGCTCCATAGCAAGCATAGGTTTGTAAATGACATCCAGGCAACAATGCCGCCAATGCTCAGCCAGATAAGTGTCGCAAATCACCTCAAGCAAATTATCCGCAACTCTGTGTAAAATTCTGAGTTTACTGTTTGTACAATCAGACGCCTGCACCAACTTATCCGCCATGGCAATATAGGCATCCAACAACGCCGGATTGTCTGGCTGCAAGCCATGTCGAATTTCCTTTTCCAGAGTACCGAATTCCAGGTTAAAACATATTTCTGCCATATCAATATCAACCTAATGCATTAATGCGCTTCGTTGTGAAAGCGGTGTTGGTAGCAGATAAAGTTGGAACATTTCAGGTTTTCTCAGTTGCGCGATGCACTGCAAAGCATAGGCATAAGCATCCGATTCAGGATCCAATTGCTCGACAGAACTGAGTAAAGTGGCAATAGCTTGTTTGCAAACCTGTTCCGCGCAAACTTTTTGTTTAAGTTGCCGAAAACAATTATCCAGCAAGACGGTGAGGCAACCGAAGCGCGTCACCAGCAAACTGCGCTCACCAGTGTACAGCTCCAACAGGATTTCCACGGTTTCCCAGGCACAACCAATAAATGGTAATGCTTCCTGATACTTATGGTGCTCTATTAAAAACTCCCCCTTTAATTGCATCTGCTCCAGAGACGCCAACGCCTCTTGAGAATTAAAATACACCCAGTCCCTGTGGTGTGGACAAAGAAAACGAAGTCTGGGGGTGCTTTGGCTGTCTCTATTTTTTTCAGAATGATCTTGCAGCAACATAGTGTTTTTCGCCCTACTTAAAAAATAATCACTTGCTTTGTTGTTTAATATCCTGGATCATCTGAGAATGATTTGCAAATGATAATTACTATCATTTAAATTTGTTATTTATCTGTTAAGTTTAAGCATGAAAAGTTCTTAAAAAATCAGAGTGCGACTTTCTGGTGACAATAACGTACCCAATAAAAAGCCATCAAAGAGGAAAGGTTGAATGCGAAATATGATCAAGGCAGAAGTTACCGGGGTTCACCATTGGAACGATACTTTGTTTAGTTTTAGTACAACCCGGGACGATGCCCTGACTTTTGAAAATGGTCAGTTTGTGATGATTGGTTTAGAAGTCGAAGGAAAACCTTTGCTCAGGGCCTATAGTATTGCCAGTGCCAATTACGCAGAAGAACTGGAGTTTTTAAGCATTAAAGTCCCCGATGGCGCCCTCACCTCCAGATTACAAAACATTGCACCAGGAGAAGAAGTCATCATGACTACTCGCCCAACAGGCACGTTAGTGGCAGGTCATTTACTACCCGGTAAACACCTTTACTTACTAGCCACAGGCACCGGACTGGCCCCTTTCATGAGTGTTATTCAGGATCCGCATATCTATGAACAGTTTGAGAAGGTTATCCTGGTACACGGAACACGCTGGGTGTCAGAACTGGCCTATCAGGACAAAATCATGCAGGAACTGCCTGGTAATGAATATATTGGTGACATCATCCGCGAAAAATTGATTTACTATCCCACCGTCACCCGTGAGAAATATCGCTTTAATAGTCTTAAAACCACTGATGGAGAAACCAGCCACGAAGGACGCATTACCGATTTACTTAATAACGGTAAACTAATATCGGATATTAAGATGCCAAAATTAAACCCAGATGATGATCGTTTTATGCTGTGCGGTAATGATGCCATGCTTCAGGAACTCATGACGCTGTTAAACGGCTGGGGATTTACCAAGGCCAATTCACGACACCAGGGCAGCTATGTTATAGAGCAGGCTTTTTTAGAAAAGTAGTAACCCTGTCGCGTCGCTTTTCGGTAAGATTGGCATAGCATCAGTGTTAGTGTTAGTGTTAGTTTAAGGTAATTCAACTTGCCGATACGAAAGATTCAAAAACTGTCTTATGTGATCCTTGGCTGGCTTTGTATAGCTTTAGGAGCCATTGGTGCGTTTTTGCCGGTTTTGCCCACAACACCTTTTTTAATTTTGGCTTTGTGGCTGTTTAACCGCAGCTCGCCGCGCTTTCACACGATGCTAATAAACAACCCTTGGTTTGGCGCATCTTTGCAACAGTGGGAAGACACTAAAAGCATAACCACAAAGACACGCCGCCGGGCCGTAGTAATGATTATCGCTACCTTTGCACTGTCCATCTACCTGGTACAGCACACCTGGCAACTGCAAATTATGCTGGCATTGTTGTGCACTGCTCTACTGATATTTATTTTCAGGATCAAAGTTCAGGAGCAACCACAATGCCAATAACCTATTCACATTTCTCAGGTGCTAATAAAGCGTTTAGAGCTTTGAGGTAGCCTTTTCCGGAGGACTTTACCACTTCTTGTTGTAGAGCTTCTGAGCCTTTATGCGCTTTTTCCAGATCCTCAGCAATGTTCACGAGATCCTTTTGCAATCGCTGCACGGCATTTTCCAGGGTGTAGGTTAATTCATGCACCTTAACCATATCTTCAACACTGATTTCTGACTGATTTACAATATTGGCCAGTTTGGCGTTAAACTTGTTTAGGTTGCATACTGCAACCGCAGTATTCGGCGCATCCAGAGAAGGGAAATGATTGTAGTCTTCGTCGGCCGCCAACTCTGCGGCCATAAATAAAGAAAGCGTCGTTAATAAAATTTTTTTCATTGTTTTACCTGATTTAAACTGGTCTTTTTAATGCGAATGTCAAACTAGAGCGTATTGTTCTTACACAAACACATATTAATACGAACCATTATTATTTGCATCTAAAATATTTTAACGCTTTTCTACTATTGCCAGATTAGCTACCAGGTAAGCAAGAAGGAATAGTCTGATTTCTTTGCCGCTGAGATGGGCTAAAGCGCTTACTCTAGCCCTAAAAATCCGCCAGTTTGATGCTGCCACAGGCGCGCATATTGTCCGCCCAGCGCAAGCAACTCCTGATGGGTGCCCATCTCAATTACTTTGCCTTTGTCCAGCACGATAAGTCGATCCATAGCGGCTATAGTGGACAGTCGATGAGCGATAGCCAGCACGGTTTTATTGGCCATGATTTTATTCAGACTTTCCTGGATGGCCACTTCCACTTCAGAGTCCAGTGCCGAAGTTGCTTCATCCAGTACTAAAATGGGTGCATCTTTTAACAATACCCTGGCAATAGCAATCCGTTGTCGCTGGCCACCCGAGAGCTTAACGCCCCGCTCGCCAACCATAGCGTCGTAGCCACGGTTTCCTTTTTGATCAGTCAGGGATTGAATAAATTCGTGGGCTTCTGCTTGCCTGGCGGCGGTGATCACCTCTTGCTCACTGGCATCGGGTTTGCCATATAAGATATTTTCTCTGATGGTACGATGTAATAGCGAGGTATCCTGAGTGACCATACTAATTTTGGCGCGCAGGCTCTCCTGACTCACCTTACTGATATCCTGACCATCAATACTGATTGTGCCATTGGCAACGTCATAAAAGCGCAGCAGCAAGTTCACAAGGGTAGATTTACCGGCACCAGACTTACCCACAATCCCCACCTTTTCACCGGGCTGGATATGTAACATGAGGGAGTCAAATACCGGGATATTCTCAGCCACACTCTTGTAGTCAAAAGTGATATTGTCAAAGCGAATACCGCCCTGCTTTACCTGTAATGGCGGAGCATCCGGCACATCTTTAATCTCGGTCGGCAAAGACAAAGTATCCATGCCATCCTGCACCATGCCGATATTTTCAAACAATCCGGATACCTCCCACATGATCCATTGTGACATGCCATTTAAACGCATAGCCAGGGCCACCGAAATTGCGATATCACCCGCGGTTACTGTTCCGCCCTGCCAATAAAACAAGCCCAGCGCGACCACAGCAAAGACCAGCAACGCATTGCTCAACCAGACACAACCATCCAACACAGTTACCAGGCGCATTTGTGGATAAACCGTTTTTAAAAACGCCTGCATGCTGGAGCGGGCATACTCGGTTTCCTGAGTACTGTGGGAGAACAGTTTAACGGTTTGAATATTCGTGTAGCTGTCTACTATTCTGCCGGTCATGGTGGAGCGGGCGTCGGCTTGCTTCTGAGACACCTTTTTCAGTCTGGGGATAAAAAAACGCAGGATCAGCACATACACCACAAACCACACAGCGAATGGTACGGCGAGACTCAAATCCATCGTCATCACCAGAATAACGATGCTAAAGAAATAAACCGATACATACACCATTAAGTCCAGCATCTTCAGTACTGTTTCGCGTACAGACAAGGCTGTCTGCATCACCTTAGTAGCGATTCTTCCGGCAAAATCATTGTAGAAAAAAGACAAACTCTGATGAATCAGATACTGATGTGCAGACCAGCGAATGCGCATTGGGAAGTTTCCCAATAAGGATTGATGAGAAAACAGCGCCTGTAGAACGACAACCGTGGGTAACCCAATAACCAATAGCGCAGCCATCCAGTACAAGGTGGTTTGATGTTGCTCAAAGAAAAGCTGTGGATCACCCGCAGCCACAGCGTCAACCAGAGTGCCCAGATACCCGAAAAGATAGACCTCCAGAGCTGCAATAGTGCCACTCAGTAGCGACATCATTAACAGTGCCGGCCACATCCCCTTGCAATAATGCAAACAAAACGCCAGCAGGGTTGCGGGCGGTTTGCCTAACTCTTTATCCGGAAATGGCTGAGTCAGGCTTTCAAAAAACCTAAAAATCATAGATAAATGCGAAACTTAAAAAATGAACAAGTAAATCCAATAGAGGCAAATAACGATTTGCAACAGGAAGAAAACCAGCCTTAATTGTACCGCAATAATGGAGGTTGAGAGAAGGTGTACACAGGACTGAGCCAGGCGAGCGGCAAAGACCACCATAGCCAAGCCATTGGTGAGCTCTTGCTGTCCAGTGACCAGAGCCAGTAATAATGTGCCACCAACGATGGGAAAGCTTTCCACGCAATTTGCCTGCGCCCGGGTTAAGCGTAAACCAAACGGTGAAACATCCTCACCACTGGCATTAAACTGATTGGCCGCCTTTTCTCCATTCACAACCACAATCGACCGATAAGCAATCAGGGCAATAAGCAAAACTATCGTCCAGGCAATATAACCCGATAACGCAATAACAGTGGCAGACATAATAACTCCAGCGAATGAATGTCATTACAAGACCTGAAAGTGCCGCTGAAAATTCCGGAATTTCAGGATCCCTTTAAAGTGTAGAACATATCGCCAGTTAACCAGTACCTATAAAAAAGGCTCCATACGGATAATGCCGATCAGTTAAGAAGTTGACATTCGGCGTAAGAGGATCAAAATCCGGTGATCGTAAGGTCATCGGATTTTTTTGTGCAACTTCAG
>JYMV01006731.1_pt1 | contig 13368 bp, 13 predicted proteins | sample 338911 | NCBI WGS metagenome assembly JYMV01 (sample SAMN03354496, study PRJNA234377) | hydrothermal vent metagenome | biome: Deep sea; feature: Hydrothermal plumes at the Eastern Lau Spreading Center, Western Pacific Ocean; material: Seawater | place: Tonga | collected 2009 | depth 2000 m m | reverse complement strand
CCTAGATATATTGATTGTCAGGTTAAGAAACCTTTTATTGGATTAAATGCTATGGGCTTGTCACAAGACCAGATCGCCCGCTATAGCCGCCACCTGCTACTTCCTGAAGTCGGTGTCGAGGGCCAAGAGAAATTATGTAACGCAAAGGTACTTTGTATTGGAACAGGTGGACTTGGATCTCCACTCGGTCTTTACCTAGCTGCTGCTGGGGTTGGAAAATTGGGACTCGTTGACTTTGATGTTGTCGACCAAAGCAACCTGCAACGTCAGGTTATGCACGGCGAATCGACCGTCGGCAAATTAAAAGTTGATTCAGCAAAAAATCGCCTAGCTGATATCAACTCCGATGTGGAAGTTGTCACCTACAACACTCGACTCTCTTCTGAAAATGCGATGGAAATCTTTAAGGACTACGACATCATCGTAGATGGAACTGATAACTTCCCAACTCGATATCTAGCCAATGACGCAGCGGTCCTATTAGAGAAACCCTATATTTATGGCTGTATCCTTCGTTTTGAAGGACAGGCATCCGTCTTTTATTCAAAAGAAGGCCCATGCTATCGATGCTTGTACCCTGAACCACCGCCGCCTGGTTTAGTCCCAAGTTGCGCTGAAGGCGGTGTGCTTGGAATTCTACCCGGAATTATTGGCCTCATTCAAGCTACCGAAGTGGTTAAACTTGTTTTAGGCAAAGGTGAAACTTTAGTGGGACGCTTGATGCTTTTTGATGCACTTGGGATGAAGTTTAGGGAAATGAAATTGCGAAAAGATAAAGATTGTCCAATCTGCGGAGAGAATCCTACCATTACAAAACTGATCGATTACGAACAGTTTTGCGGCATTCCTTCGGCTGCGGAAGAAGAAGCTGACAATGCAAAATGGGAAATTTCAGCTGAGGAGGTCAAACAAAAATTAGATGGGCCTGATGACTTTACTTTGGTTGATGTACGAGAACCGTCAGAATACGATATCTGTCGAATTGATGGGTCCATCCTAATTCCGCTAGGAAAAATTGAGGGGATGGAACCGAAAAACCTTAATGGGATTTCCAAAAGCGACCAAATTATACTGCACTGCAAGGCTGGGGTAAGAAGTTTGAAGGCAGCGAAAGCCCTTAAAAAAATGGGGTTTGAGGATGTCAAAAGTATGGCAGGGGGAATTGAAGGTTGGGCTGAAAGGATCGATCCTTCCACCCCAAAATATTGACTTTTAAACCTGCAACTTTGATTGATAATCCTCAAGCAAACTGACTATTTGAGTTTTTCTAATGCCACTTGACATCGAAGGCTAACAAGTTTACCTTTATGAATAGATGGTTACCGGGATATTAAGACACAAGACCTGAAAGGGGACTTTACATGAGCCACTCTCACGATTCTGAGCCACATTTCGAGAAATTATCAAAAGCTATTACGGAAGCTGTTATGACATCGGAGAAAGTCCGGAAAATAGTTGAAGAAATTCAAAAAACCAGTGAAATATGCCCTCAAAGTTTCATGGTTTTGGTGCTCAAGATGCAGGTGCTCACCGAATCGCTAGAATTAAATATAGAACAAGACCACGTCGAAGAAAAACGCGTTGCGCCAAAAGGAACACGAAAAAAGTCCCTCAAAAAATCTCAGTACATTGATGGGCATAAACTTTCTCAGCATGAAGTCGCTTTTGAAGAGTTCCGTAGCGAACAATTTGACTCAGAGAACTGGCTAAAGAAAAACCGACTTACCTTCTAGTTTTTCCCTTTCGATTCCACTCCGCCCTTCATTAAAAATATTTTTCTATTTTAGACATAGAGTTCAGGCTTACAGTCCGTGAACTGATAGCCAAAAATAGGATAGAGATTTATAAAGCTCCTGGTTTTCCTGTGCTACGTGAAGTCCTGTAAAAAATTACAATACCGTAGTCACTAGAGATATAATACGCGGGTCAAATGTTTTACTGAAGAGGCTTCTAGATCAAAACACAAGAGTTCAATATAGGAGATTGCGACTCATGGTCCGATATCCTGCTGTATCCGGGCGATTCTATCCAAGTGATGGTCACTCACTGACTAAAGAATTAAAACGTTATACCAAACAAGGTGCTGGGGAAAAGCCCTCGGAAAAAATTCGTGCCATCGGGATTATTTCTCCACATGCCGGTTTAACTTATTGCGGAGAAGTAGCCGGAGCTGTTTATTCAAATATTGAAATCCCAGACACGATAATCCTTATAGGCCCCAATCATACGGGGGCGGGTGAACAAATTTCGATTATGTCGGAGGGGGCCTGGCAAATGCCTCAGGGAAACATTGAGATTGACCATGAACTAGCTGATGCGATTTGCCAAATATCTGTGACTGCTAAAAAAGACAATAAGGCACATCAAAAAGAACATTCAATCGAAACACAATTGCCTTTCCTTCAATTTTATCGTGATAATTTTAAAATTGTCCCGATTTGCATGATGCGTCTGGAGCTAGACAAGTGCGCGGAATTAAGTCATGCGATTGTCAAAGCGGTTGAAAAAAAAGAGCGAAGCATTCTTATCGTAGCGAGTTCTGATATGACTCATTACGAAACTCATGAAAGTGCGTCCAAAAAAGATAAAGATGCGATCGATAAGATTTTAAGGCTCGATGCAAGGGGGCTCTTCAACACGGCGCACTATAAAAATATTTCAATGTGTGGAGTCAGCCCGGCTGTAGTAATGTTAATGTGTGCTCGCAAAATGGGTGCAAAAGAAGCCCTTGTGGCTAAATACATGACCTCTGGAGAAATAAGTGGCGATATGGACCATGTCGTCGGATATGCAGGAATCATTGTGAAGTGAGAATAATTTAAAAGCTACAAAGTTTACACTAGAGACCATCATCGCCAATTTATTTTTTTGAGTACTGCATCAATTCAATTTCATATTTATCTGGGTCTTCCGTAAAAATAAATCGCGTTCCACTCCCCGTTTCAATTGGACCTTCCGTTATGGGAACCCCTTTCTCTTTTAATTTAGACATACACTGATCAAGGTCTTCAACCTGAAATGCCAAGTGCACTAAGTCCTCTGGAACCTCAATGCTTCCGCTACCTGGAAAAGAACATAATTCAAGTTCACAATTAGTATCGGGAAAACGCAAAAATACAAGCTTTGAACCACGAGGCGATGTTTTACGCTCAACTATTTCCATTCCAAGAATGCCATTATAAAAATTAATAGAACGGTCAATATTATGAACACGAAATCGAGTATGTAGGTATCTTTTCAGCATAATTCATGACCAAGGGTAACGATAGGCTCATATTTGGTCATAACTTTGCGAACAATGGCAATGATTTCATCAAGCTGGTCGGCATTATTAGCTTCAAATCTAAAAACGATGGCTGGTTGTGTATTTGAAGCACGAATTAAAGCCCAACCGTTATCAAAGTTTATTCTAACTCCATCAATATCAATCACCTCATATCCTTTTCTAAACTCCTCTGTAAGCTCACCGACGATTTTGAATTTATGGTCGTCAGGACAATCAACGCGAATTTCTGGAGTAGCTGCCATTTTTGGAATATCGGCAAGCATTTCTGAAACTTTTTGTTTCGAAGACGCAACTATCTGAAGGATTCTACACGCTGCATAAATAGCATCATCGAAACCGTAATATTCATCCGCAAAACAAATATGGCCACTCATTTCACCTGCTAGTAATGCATTGGTTTCTTGCATTTTCTTTTTAATCAATGAGTGACCAGCAGCGGACATAATCGCTGTTCCACCATGACCCTCAACATCCTTGAAAAGATTCTGAGAACACTTAACCTCACCCACAATCGTTGCACCAGGGTTATGCTTTAGGATATTTCTTGCGAAGATCATTAAGAGCTGGTCTCCCCAAAGAATTTTTCCCTCCTCATCTACAATGCCGATTCTGTCCGCATCACCATCAAACCCGATTCCAAGTTCTGCTCCCGTTTCCTTAACTTTATTACTAAGATCCAACATATTCTTTTCTACCGTTGGGTCCGGATGGTGGTTAGGGAAATTGCCATCGGGTTCACAGTATAACTCGGTAATGTTTGCACCTATTTTCTTTAAAAGCTTCGGCCCTACGATTCCAAAACATCCATTACCCCCGTCGACCACAACCTTAACAGAGCGCGAAATCTTGACAAGATCCAAGATACCTTGAATATAATCTTCTAAAATATTCTCATGCCTCAGTTCCCCGCTACCCAACTCAAAATCATTATTATCAATTAACCTTCGCAGCTCTTGAATACTTTCTCCGTATAAGCTATGCAATCCATTGCTTATTTTGAATCCGTTAAACTCTGATGGATTATGACTACCTGTTATCATCACGCCACCGTCCGGTTTCAAGTGATGCAAAGAAAAATAGGCCACCGGAGTTGGGACCATACCTATATCTATAACATCACAGCCGGTGGAATTTAATCCACAGATAAGATTATCTCGAAAAGGGATAGAACTAATCCTCATGTCATATCCAACGGTGAGGGTTTTCCCTCCATTTCTTCGAATATAGGTACCTATTCCTTTGCCAATCTGTTCTGTGGAACGTTGTGTCAAATCTTTATCCACTAACCCGCGAATATCGTATTCTCTAAAAATCTCTGGATTTATAGTTTCTGTCATAAATTATTTATTTAAATGTTTTTTATACTTGTTACTTTTAGTAAGGATTCTGATTAAAACCGCCATCTACCGTAAAGTTGGATGCAGTTATCCAGCCTGACAAATCAGAAGCTAGAAAAAGGACTAAACCAGTGACATCGTCAGGAACTCCCATTCGTTTAAGTAATAATGTTTCAGCTGAGGAAGTCCTCATTTCATCAACTATACCCTGCAAGTCATTTCCTGATTTCTCAGCAATGTTCTTAGCTTCGTCATCCCAAGACTTTGACCAAACAGGTCCCGGAGAGACCGAATTGACTAGCACTTTTTCGCTGGCAAGAGAACGAGCCAGTGAAATAGTTAAGTTGCACAACCCTGCTTTTACCGCACTATAGTGAGGGAATACATCGCCAGGACGACTTGCTGCAACCGATGTGATATTAATAATCCTCGGCGATACAGATTGCTTTAGAGACGAGCTAAACAACCGACATGTTCTTACGGCTGACATAAGATTAAGATCAAATACTTCCTGCCAGTCTTCATCACTAAGATCAAAAAACCCCGCCAACTTCTGGATCGACCCTACATTATTTATAAGAATATCAACTCCTCCCATTGCAGAGATTGTTTCATCATAAAATGTTTGAATATCGTCTGATTTAGAGAAATCGCCCGAGTAAAAAAAATGTCCTGTTCCAGAAATCTCGCTTTCAATTACACGAAGTCGTTCATAATTGCGCGCGGATCCGGCAACCTTTGCTCCAGCCTCACCAAAAGCCAAAGCTAAACTTCTTCCTATACCTTCACTAACACCTGTGATGACTACTTTACGATTTTTTAAATCTATATCCATGTTAAAATTTTCTCTTTCTTTGACTAAAGCTTCACCCTATCCATGGAAATTAACTTTATGGCAACTGAATTATTTCCAACTCTTTCATCTTCCTCAACTTTGATCTGGATACTTCCCGCAATTGGTTTTCACGTTCTAAATGTCTTTTTAGGAGTCTTCATGGCTTTCCAAAAAAAGACTCCTACCATGATTAGAATACATGGTTTTCTATACTACGGAGTTCTTATTTGTCTGGTCAATTTCCTTATAATGAATCAAATTCACGGAGAAAACACCGTCTGGGACTACTTAGTTTTTGTTTACTTTATCACACTCATTCCTATCAGCAAACGATGGGACATTCTGATCCACGCATTCATTACCTTGATAGGATTAACGCTTCTACCTATTCTCATAATCCTACAAATGTGAAACTAAAAAGGAAGGAAAGAAGTACAAAACTTTTATTACTATCTTGACGATTTAGATAAGAGTGGAAATACTGAAGAGTTTAATCTTGAATTCCTGCTTTGACCGTAACAGGTCCAAAAACTTTAGTACGACATCCAAGCCTTTGGTGGGGTTCTAACCGATGAATTTTTTCAAAAAGAGTTTGCTCGCTTACGTTTTCAAGTGGAGTCGGTTCTATAACGCACTTTCCGCAAAGGCCCATTCCTCGGCAGTTTAATTGAGTATTCAGTCCTTTATAAAGATCTACATCCTGAAACAATGCAGACTTTCTTAAATTAGCACCATAACCCAACTTGTATTCCTTGGATTCTCCCGTTTCTTCATTGGTTATGGTCACCTTGGGCATTTTTTTAAAACCTCGCTTAAAAACAAACCATGATTAGGATTAGAAAGAAGTACATTTTGCACCTCGTCAACTAAATGTCAATCCTTTCCCAAAATAAAAAGCTAAAACAAAAGAATACACTTAGATTGAGTAATTATGACCTGTAAGAATTTTTTTATTTTTTAGATAATTATAAATCGTATTGGCTGCTTCACTTTCTTTTTCTGCCTCTTCTATAGACAATTTAATATCACAATTTTCAGTTAACTCTTCAGTATCCGTAACAAAAATTTCGACAACTTGGCAAGGTTCAACTAATAAGCGAAGGTCTGTGTGGTCCTCTTGGTTGAAAACATTAGATGTCGATATAACCACATGTCCAGCATCAAGAAACAGTTTCACTACTTCACCAAATCGACGAAGAACTTCACCTTCTTGCTTTTTCTGCCCTGACTCAATATCAGCAGAAACACCCAAGGCGACATTGCGACCATCCAAAAGGTAACTCTGATAATTAAGTTCAAAGAGTTTTCGTTCAAGATGCTTAGCTAGCTTAGCCTTCCCAACGCCAGACGGCCCTACGATCAATATCAAAGTAGACTGATGTCCATTTCGATAGGCCCTTTCTTCTAATTTAATATCACTCTTGAGCCAATGAAAGTCTCGATGGCGAACTTCATCACGCAAACGATCTGTCTTATTTGGCGTATATGTGGTAATAATTCCACCGCCACACACATCGTATTCATCGACCAAAACAAAACGACCCGTAGTTGGAATCGAGCCAAATAGATCAAAAACCACAGGGGTAACAGTACGTAGCGTAACTTCGGCAACATCGTTTTTAGCTAAAAAATTCTGGCCTTCAAGTGTTTCTAATGTCGAGGCGTCCACGACTCTTTTAAATGCTACGATTTCGCAAAGCACTTCTTGGGTAGTTAGTTTCAACGTATAAGTTCTTCCTTTTTCAAGATGGCGCTTACCCATCCAAAAAACGTTGACATCAAACGTGGTAGAAACAATAGGCAATTCTGATTTTAGAGCAGCAACATCACCTCGTTCCACAAATATCTGCTCCTCAAGAGTAAAACCTATTGACTCAGAAGCTCTAGCTTCTACAGGCTGGTTCTCCACGCTCCATGCCTCAATTGAATTAACCACTCCTACCTTGTTTGAAGGTGAAAAAACTACCTGATCCCCTACTTTGACTTTTCCCGACTCAACTCTGCCAGAAATTATTCTACGCTCATCAAATTTGTAAACATCCTGTACTGGAAAACGAAATGGCAGATGCGTTGGTAGTTGTTTTTCTGTGAATTGATCTAGCAACTCGGTCCTTTATACCAAGGTATTTCTCCACTAGTTTTGGCAATATTAATTCCCAACTTGGCAGAAACAGGAATAAATTCTCTAGCCTCGATACCCATTGAACTAAGAAACTTTGTGTAGTCAGATTTAATTTTGTAATAAACCTCGGGATCATAGCCGACTAAATCCATCTTATTAACAACCACTGCCACCTGAGTCAATCCAAGTAATTTAAGAATATACCCATGACGACGCGACTGTTCTTGAATCCCCTCATATGCATCAATCAGCAGTAAAGCTGACTCAGCATTAGCCGCACCTGTAACCATATTTTTTAAAAACTCCTTGTGTCCAGGAGCATCAATGATCACGTATCTTCTTTTTTGTGTATTGAAAAAAATCTGAGATGTGTCAATTGTGATTCCCTGCTCCTGTTCCTCCTCTAATGCATCAAGAAGGAAAGCAAATTCAAATTCCTTACCCTGACGTTTGCAAATGTCCTTTACAAAATCTAATTTCCCCGTAGGCAAACTGTCCGTATCAGACATAAGACGGCCAACCAAGGTGGATTTGCCATGATCCACATGACCCACAATGACCAGCTTCATTAAACGACTATTTAATAAATTAACTTTACCGTTATTACTCATAATTATTCTTTAAATTGGTTTTGACTAGGAGGGAGATCATCAACTTTAAGTTACATATACCCTCTGGCTCGAAGTTTTTGCATCGCGTATGTATTTTCCTGATCTTGGGCCCTGCCAGAACGTTCAGCCGACGTAGTATTTTTTAACTCCTCAATAACTTCGACCACATTTCTAGCCTTAGAATCAATAGGAAACGTGCATGGTGCACAACCTAGTGACCTGTAACGTTTCCCCTCAGAATTAGAAAAATAAAGATCAATAATTGGAATTTTTTCGCGATGGATATATTCCCAAACATTCAACTCGGTCCAGTGAAGAATCGGGTGGATACGAATATGCGTGTCTGGGGTAAAAGATGTTTTGAACTGATCCCAGAGCTCCGGGGGTTGATCTTTAAAGTTCCATTCAAAATTTTTATCGCGAGGAGAAAAGTAACGCTCCTTTGCTCGAGTACCTTCCTCATCTCTACGAATACCAAGAATGAGGCCAGTGTATCCCTCCTGTTCCATTACTGCGTGCAAACCCATTGTCTTTAGTGCTTCGCAACAAACAAGCCGACCTTTTTCGTGGTTCATCCCCTCAGCAAGCGCCTTCTCATTTTTCCCTACTACCAATTTGAGACCCCATTTCTTCGCGAATTCATCCCGATATTTAATCATCGATGGAATTTTATAGGTAGTATCAATATGTACCAGCGGGATAGGGCAATGACCGAAAAATGCTTTTCGTGCAAGCCACACGAGCACAGTGGAATCCTTGCCAATAGACCAAAGCATTGCAAGGTTTTTAAAATTCTTATAAGCCTCACGCATTATAAAAATACTCTGGTTTTCTAATTCATCTAAATGATCCATATTATGACCATGATATTTTAAAGCAAAAAAATTAGGGATAAGGGACACTCTATCCCGTTCATCAAGTGGAATCAAGTGCTTATCAGGGTTAGCCGTAAAAAATACTTGGTGTTTTTAAAATAGAAAGGAGGAAAGTATGAGATAAATTATCACCAGCGTCAATATTATTTCTTTCTGTACAATAATCGTGAGAATATTTAGTATCAAGAATTAGAACATTGCTGAATTAATTCAACGCTGACAATTAGAAAACTCTTAACTTTCTGTTTTAGATCATTTTATTTTCCACTCGGTTCCTTTGGGCGTGTCCTCCAAGACAACCCCCATTTGCGTTAACTCATCTCGACACTGATCTGCTCGACCCCAGTCCTTGTTCTTTCGAGCTCTATTACGATCATTGATGAGACATTCAATTTTTTTAACATCCAGTTCAAGTTCTGTTTTTCTTAAATTAAATATTTCTTGCCTTATTTTTTCTGGCGAGCTGGTAAGTAAACCCAGTAGCCCAGCTGCAAATTTAAAGGCTGCCAAGCGAAGAGCCAGGTTTTTCTTATCTCCATCTCCATTACCAATACGACTGCACTCAGAATTGATACCGCGTGATTCTTCATTCAAGTGAGCAACCACCACAGCAGTATTAAAGTCGTCATTCATTGCCTTTTCACATTTAGCTAAAAAAGCATGGTTTTTAATCTCTTCTAAAGAAATATTTTGCTCGCCTACAATGGATCCTGCATTATCTAAAGACTCATAGAAACGTAAAATCACCTTTTCGGCATCCTCCAAGTTCCTCATACTAAAATCTATAGGACTCCTATAGTGACTGCTAATCAAAAATAAACGTAAGGCCTCCGGATGAAATTTTTTATAAATATCTCGCAAGGTAAAAAAATTACCTAACGATTTTGACATTTTCTCTTTATCAATATTCACGAATCCATTGTGCACCCAAAGTCTAGCAGGCGAGCAATCTGTTACACCACACGATTGTGCGATTTCATTTTCATGATGCGGAAAAACTAAGTCCTTCCCACCCCCGTGTATGTCAAAATTGTCTCCAAAGTATTTTCGCGCCATGGCAGAGCACTCGATATGCCACCCAGGTCTACCCTCACCCCATGGACTACCCCATTTAGGTTCATTGGGCTTACTTTTTTTCCACAAAACAAAGTCTAGTGCGTCTCTCTTCTTTTCGTTGACATCTACTCGTGCGCCCGCCTGAAGGTCTTCTATGTTTTTTCCTGAAAGCTGCCCATATCCATCAAAAGAATTTACCGAATAAAAAACATCTCCTCCTGATTCATAAGCTTTCCCCCGTTCCACCAATAAGGAAATCATATCAAGCATTTCTTGAATGTGGTCTGTGGCCTTAGGTTCTTCCGTTGGAGATTGAATGTGGAGTTTCCCCATATCCTCGTAAAACGCTTGAATAAACTTTTTGGTCAAATCCTGCCAAGGAGTATTTTGCTCATTGGAACGGTTGATAATCTTGTCATCTATATCTGTGAAGTTTCTTACGTATGTGACATCGTATCCACAATGCTTCAAGTAACGAAAAATCGTATCAAAAACAACCCCTGATCTGGCATGGCCAACATGGCAATAATCATAGACCGTTACTCCGCAAACATACATTCCTACCATGTGCTCACGCAAAGGCTCAAATACTTCCTTCTTCCCAGATAAAGTATTGAAAATTATTAGACTCATAGCGGACTAACCTATCACCTCAAAAGTTGCAAAGTCAACTGTTTGGCCGAGGCCTAAATCACCGTTTTTTCGATTCTCCGCCATCGATAAACAGGATTTCTCCATTGACGAAAGGACTATCTAATAGATAATCGACTCCGCTGAGGATATCTGACGCATTTCCATGCGTTTTAGTAGGAATATTTGGTGCTTTCTCTAGAAGATATTCGCCGGAACTTCCGGCTGGGGGAAGGATTAGGCCGGGTGCGATACCATTAACACGAACTGTTTCGCCCCAGCTCACAGCAGAAAGTTCAGTGAGGTGAGCTAATGCTGATTTACTAACCGAGTAGGCACCAAAAGTGGAGACTCTTCTTAGAATGCGCTCGTCCAGAATATTTATAATCAACCCATTATTAACCTTTTTTTTAAACTCTCTCATCAAAATAAATGGAGCTATTAAATTAATATTAATTGTATCAAGAAGCTCTGAGTTAGATGTTTCTTCAATTTTTTTTTGGATAAAGTTTGCTGCTGAATTAACAAGAAGGTCCACGGAGTTGAAGTCTGCTAAAACTTGACCCATCAGTAAGGGAGCAGAGTTGAAATCCGTGAAGTCAGCACAGTAAGTTTTGCATTGGACATCAAAGTTTCTTGCTTCTTTGGCAGTTTGCTCGGCGGATTCCCTTGAGCTACAATATTGGAGAGCGATATTATATCCGCGGCCTGCCAAATGAAGCGCTACAGAGCGACCCAGTCTAATAGCACCTCCTGTCACTAAAGCTGTTGGCATAACCACTTTTCTTTTTTCTTTATATGGTATGATGGGTTATTAATTCTTGTTCTTTTATATTAAACTGGACGCTGTTATTTAAAACAAATTTAAATTAACAGTTTAAAACTTCTACGCCAAGTGCCAGTTTCAGGCTCTGTGTAAATGAATACATAGCGCAATTTATCTATTTCCGCCACAACCAACCCATGAGCGATACGACCAAAAGAAAATCCGTAAACATTACGGTTCTTACTGTAAGCGATACGCGGACGGACCAAAATGACAAATCAGGTGATACGCTGGTAACACGGCTAACCGAAGCCGGGCACCACCTTGTAGAGAAACGAATCGTCAAAGACGAGCTATCTTTACTAAAAAATGTACTTAAAGAATGGATCAACTCGTCTGAAGTGGATGTAATTATAGCAACCGGAGGCACTGGTGTTACGGGAAGAGATGTGACACCCGAGGCTTTCGAATCCTTATACGAAAAGCCTATTCCAGGTTTCGGAGAGCTGTTCCGGTGGTTGAGCTACCAGAACATCAAGACTTCTACTATGCAATCTCGAGCGACTGCAGGTGTTGCAAACGGAACTTTTCTATTCGCCTTACCCGGTTCCACTGGCGCGTGTAAAGATGCGTGGGACATGATTATCGTACACCAATTGGACAGTACCCATAAACCTTGCAACTTGGTGGAATTAATGCCTCGGTTGATGGAAAAGTAGGTCCACGCTAATTACAAATATATTTTTCCTATGAGAAGGTTAGAGTTTTTAGTCGACTCCAATCACCAGACGCTGAGGTTGGATGTTTTTCTTTCTAAAAACCAAAACGAATTTAGTCGGTCTCACCTTAAAAAGCTAATCGAAAAAGGTCATGCTTCTGTTAACAATTCCCCGGCACAAGCAAAATACAGAATCAAAACTGGTGACAAAATAATTCTTAATATTTATCCACCATCCTCTTCAGGAATAGAAGCTGAGTCCATACCCCTTACAATCATATACGAAGATGAGGCAATGCTCGTGGTAAATAAACCTGCCGGCATGGTGGTACACCCCGCACCGGGACATGTGAAAGGCACTCTGGTTAATGCGCTATTAAATCACTGTTCCGATTTATCTGGAATTGGCGGAATCGAACGACCGGGCATTGTACACCGTCTCGACAAGGACACCTCAGGCGTTGTACTCATTGCCAAAAATGAGATCGCTCACCGTATTCTAGCCAATCAATTTAAAAACCGAAAGGTAAAAAAAACTTACCTCGCCCTTGTGCGAGGCATAGTAAAGTCTGCTTCTGGAGTTATCGAAACTTCAATAGGAAGGCACAAAACCAATCGAAAAAAAATGACTGCCACCATGGACCAAGGCCGCCAGGCAGAAACCCGCTACGAAGTAATAGAAACCCTTGGACATTTTTCTTACCTCCGTCTATTTCCAAAAACAGGACGAACTCATCAAATCAGAGTCCATTTAGCATCAATTCACCACCCCGTTCTTGGAGATAGCTTGTATGGCGGTAAAATTGCCGAACCGTACCTAAAGATCCCTCGGCAGGCTCTGCATGCCCATAGAGTAGAAATTAATCACCCTCTCAACAAACAACCCTTAGTTTTTGAAGCCCCAGTTCCTCCAGATATAAACAACTACCTGGCAAAATATCGTCAAAACCACAACTAAACAAAGTTCTTTCTGGCCGTTGGGAAAATCCTATAGCTCATAACAAACATAAACACATTGGCTCCTTTTAGTCTTCTGATTAGTCCAAACCATCAAAAATGGGTTTTCGTAAAGTGTTGTCGCAACTGTGAAAAAAATGTGGAAAAAATTGGTTTTGTGCTGAAACAAAAGGGT
>JYMV01027915.1_pt1 | contig 13370 bp, 5 predicted proteins | sample 338911 | NCBI WGS metagenome assembly JYMV01 (sample SAMN03354496, study PRJNA234377) | hydrothermal vent metagenome | biome: Deep sea; feature: Hydrothermal plumes at the Eastern Lau Spreading Center, Western Pacific Ocean; material: Seawater | place: Tonga | collected 2009 | depth 2000 m m | reverse complement strand
AACACAACCAGGGACACATAGCCTTGTTCTGGAAGATCAAAGGAAATATTTGTGACCGGATTAAATGGATTTGGATAATTTTGATACAAGGTGTATTGTTGAGGTAAAACAAGGTCTTTGTCCAGTTCTCCATGAAGCCCGGAAAGCACTATGAACTGCCCCAGTGAATTGGTCCGTGCCTGTATTAAACTCCCTCTGATTTCAGCTCCGATATGCCGCCATTCCCCCTTGTGGAGCTGATAAATACTCATGGGCTGTTCAGTTTCCTTTAAGGAAAAAATCACCGTTGCTGACCGGTTCAATTTCTTATCATTAGGTCCGAACATTATAATATCACTCATTGGTTCGAAGCCTTCCGGTAGTGCAACAGAGCGATGAATCGGGATAGTCCCTGCAGCTATCATTAGTGGATTATCCAAACTTTCCCGCAGCAGACTATACTCAGCATTACATGCAACAATTCGAGAGGCGGAAGCCGGATCATAGTAAGCTACAACAATTGTTAATGAATCAACTTCAAAGAGATTACCACTTTGATCACTTCCTTGATAAGTAAAGTTATAGGTCCCTTCTGTAGATAATTCTTTGGATGTGTGATAAATTACGAAGTCAGAACCAAAGGAAGTAAGTTCAGTAAGTGCTACCGAACCCGAATCTCCTGAAGTGACCGAGTAGCCCACAACTGCTCCTTCATTTCCAAGCTGATCATAAACACGCCTTTCTGATACTACATAGAGATCCAGATAATTTTGGATACCCGGATTCTGGTAAGCATATAAATCACTGAAATCAGGTACAGAAACTATATTTGATACGGCAAAATCATACGTTGCAGGAGGTTGGGCATCATCGGTTTTGGCTCAAGAGTATCCTTAAAGGCGAATGACGTATCAGTTGTCACCGGGAGTTTTCCATCACTGGTTTGATCATCTAACTCAAAATCAGCCACTTCATAGTCTGGATTCATAAGATCCAAAAAACTACTCTTAAGGACTAATTTTTTCACCTTAAAGTTGATACCATCATACCCGTTGAATACCAAAATATCTTCAGCATTTAGATCGGAGCTGAGAGAATTAATATTTCCGGCGAGGTCGAAAGAGTATCCCCGCATAATCAGGTAATTATATGACCAGGGTAAAATATCTTTTTTTGTATATGGCGCACCCTTTCCGATTGAAGCATCCCAGCTCAATAATGCAGCGGGTTTTCCTGAAGGTGCTGTCTGTAGATCAAACCCTTCAAAGCTGTATCTGCTGTCGTAAAGGGTGTCAGCCTGAACAGCATCAAGATAACAGGCCATACTGTAATCTGCAAAGATATCCTTTACATCAGTATCTATTCCCAATGTCACAAGTGCATCACTTACCGCTTTTATCCCAATTGAATCAGATTGTGCAATTTCTTGAATAATGTCCCATCCGGTACCATCAGCACTGTATTTCTCTTGAAGGTAGGAGAGGAAAAGGTAGGCATTGTATTTGTCAGACCTGCCTTTTAGCGATTGGTACCCTGTGGCAATATATGTTAACTGGTTTCCTGAGGTAATGGAGGGACTTGCACCATTGCCAAAGAATTTCACATCACCTGCCATCTTTTTCTGAAGAATAGCACTGATACCCTCAATGATCCAGTTTTCCTGGTCTGGCTGGTTGTGTTCCATTATCATTCGGGCGTGCTCCTGAGCAAGGGTATTATAGGTTGCCTGCAGGTCTTCATCATCAGCATTCAGACTCATAGGATCTACATCAAGATAGATAATATCGCCGTGGTTTGAGTAAGTCTCCGTAGGCAGGGTATCAATCGTTGTACTATAACCGTGGACAAAAAGTGAGCTTTTTGTGTCGTTGCGTCCCTTGCCGTACTCATCCAGGATGTCTGCAAAGACAAAGATAATCTTTCCATTGTTATCAGTATCTTTTTCACTTGCTCCCACAAATTCACGCAAGGCCTCGGCAATGCCTTGGGAGGAATCGTTTGGAGCCATCTCGTCAAATGCAGTTACAATTGCAACAAGGTCTACTGAATCAATTTTCGTTTTCCATACCTGGTCATCAACATAGATATCACAATTAATTCCTATTGACCGGAGCGATGCAAAAATAAGGTCTGGAGCGGGAGGGAAAGCTTCGAAACTTTGGATCCAGAATTTACGTCCATAATTAGCCTCATGGTCAATCCATCCTGAAATGGCACTATCTGCATTAACAAACGCACTGTCGGACGACTGGAACAGGGGATTGATCTTCACACTATCATCAAGGCTGGTAATGGCGTCATAAGCCTCAGAAGATACTTTCACAGAGAAGTTGCTGACGTATTGAGCAGCACTGTCAATCATAATTTCACCATCAATTTCAACCCCGCCAAAAATAAGTTTCTCCGGATTTAATAAATCTACTATAACCAATTCATCCAGAGTAATTACGAGTGTGGAATCTTTTACATTGAAGAGAACCCCATTAACCATTGGAGCAGTTTCATCCCGGCGATAATTAACGACAAACAAACTGTCTTCAGTTACTGCTTTATTACCATTATTGTAGGTACCAGCCGAATAAAATGTATAAGGTTCAATGGTTAAAATAAGACTGGACCGGCCTGAATAATTTTCAAGTAACTCTGCATCCGCCTCACTCAGTTTGATACAAGCGGTGTCATTGGATGAGGGGTAATAAACTTCTCCCTGGCTGAATGTAATCAAACTGTCTTCGGAACTATCATAAAAGGCAATCCCACCCAAATCGCTATAGTCACTGACCCCTGCTTTTTGTGGAATAGCGATTTCATTGAAAAATCCAACTCCCATGTTCCAGGGTAATGTCAGGATATCCGTATCAGCATCATATACTATTCCTGAAGATTCAATTTGCGGTGGTTGTTTTGCTTCATCATCTGAACTTGTTATTGTAACAGGAATATTTGAAGCCTCAAGGTTGCCGTTACTGTTTTCATCATAAACGGCATATTCATCAATTGCTAAAGAGAGAACGTCTTCTGTACCCATCTCATCAATAAACATCTCCAGCTTTTTTTGATCGGCAAGCATCAGTTGTTGGATCCGTAAAAATATTTCATCTGGGTGCGCAAATGGAGTCCCATTAATTCCGGAAAGGTGTATAGAGGACTCTCCAACGGTCAACGCAATCTTTGAGTAAATAGGAGCAGGATCTATCACAACTTTACGTTTATTCGTTTCCTTCGATCTAAAAAATATGAATAAACTATTTTCCGCAATATTATAGATGGCACTGTCAGCTAAAAGTGGCAGAGAGTCCATAATTGTAGTAACAGACAATATGCTGTCTGCTGAAGGGTTATAAAGTGTATCTAAAAAAGCACCTTCAGATAAATTCACACTCATTGAATCAATGTCTAATGTGGTTTCCAATTTTTTGCTGTCATTTCGGGTCAGAAAGATTTCTATTGAATCAGAATCGGCAGTTTGAACTAACGAACCAAGACCTTCTAAACTTCTAGTGTTTCCGATATTATCAGTGAAGCCCACCTTGAAAATATTAACATTAGTTTCCCTATCAAGTACACCGTTTTCATTTCTATCCTCACCGCTGTTAAGGTTGCCATCACCGGCCCCCCCCAGAAAGGTTTCATCTTCAGGTATCTGGTCAAACTGAACCGGTCTATCGAAAACAAGTGTAAGCTTATTTATATTAGCATCGTAATTAGCGGAACTTAAAGCAGGATGAACATCCTGTCCTGAGACTGTAACAGCAATTGTAGTATTTGAATTAGGTTCATACTGGTCCCAGATACCATTCCCGTTTGTGTCCGTATATTCTTCAGAAATTTCATCAAATTCATTATCTCCATCAAAATCTACTAAAGGTTCCGCTGGTGTCCAAAGTGAGTCACCATTCAAATCAGTGAACTCTTCCGCATCATCCCATACATTATTGCTGTTCATATCGGTGAGTTCCTCTCCCGGAAACCAAATTCCATCTTCGTCAGCGTCAACGAATGTTTCTTGGTCACAAATTCCATTTCCATTTTCATCTACAAACTGTTCACATTCCCAAGAAGGAGAGTTACCTGTATTATCACAAACCCCATTGCCATTATTATCAATAAAATCCCAAATTCCGTTTATGGGAAACTGTAGTGTAGGAAACCCCTCCGAAAATTCTTCCACCCCATCACAGACACCATTTCCAAAACTTTCATCCCAGTCATTGTCATTATCACAAATGTAAATGCCATTATCATTAATTCCACAATCAGTAAATTCTTCCGCATCATCCCAGGTGCCATTTCCAAAATTATCATTCCAATTGTCATCAGTTTCACATATTAAAGTATCTGCTACAATCGCACAATCAGTAAATTCTTCCGCATCATCCCAGGTGCCGTTACCATTTAGATCGGCAAATGGTTCCGCTGGTGTCCAAAGTGAGTCACCATTCAAATCAGTGAATTCTTCGACTGAACTGTAAACGCCATTGTTGTCAGCGTCGTCAAAAGGTTCAGCATTATTGTTTATGAAAGCGCCTTCTTCAATAACAAGCTGAAGGGATGAAAAATCCAGGGCTTCCAGAGCATTAACCAGGGTGAGATTATTCCCCCAGATATCTCTTATCTTTTGATCATCTGGATTTGTCCACTGGTCAATAATTCCACCATAGATCAGTGAGATCTGAATCTCAGATGAAAGAGAATCCTCAGTGAGAACAGTACCGCCGGAAAAAATGATATCAGGTCTTGATCCTCCATTATCGTCATCAAAAGCCATTCGACCCAAGAGAATGTTATCAGTATAAATACTATCGGAAAAAGTAATGGTCAGCACATTGGTACCAGCATTATAATTTGCCGAGATGATAGATGTACTTTGCAGGTTGGTTACAAGAATTACTCCTGCAGTGAAAATTTTACCTAGGGTGAGCATTGTCCTCTTCATATTACAGGCTCATTGCTATTGTGAATTGTTTAACAAACGAAAATCGTTCGCTATGGGGGTAATCTGCCCAAGATCTAAACCTATCCCTCCCATAAAGGAAGCTGAATTATGGTTAGAGTATAACCCTCCTCGAAGAAAAAGGATATTCATAAAACCGTATTGCATACCCACATTCAATCGTTCTGAGGAATCATTTGGATGAACCGCATCTATGGCAAGCATTAAATTGTGGTTTGGTAAATCTTCAAGGAAATCGTAAGAAATGCCAATTTGAAACATAAGCGGCATGTGGTAAGCCCTAAAAGATTCCGGTTCTGGAAGGAGATCACCATCATGGTAATCATCAAAAGTGGCGTCTTTCCCATCCTGTTCAAAATCAAGTTCAGGTCCAAAATTTCGAACTGACATTCCAAGTTTTAGAGAATTGAAACCGGTTATGTACAATGTCCCGATGTCCACAGCCCAGGCACTTGCTTCATAATTATAAAGATTAACTGATTCTTTTATCAGTGATAAATTTGCGCCAAATGAGAACCTGTCGGTTAGGGATTGTGCCCAGGAGATGCCGAGAGCCAGATCATTCCAGACGAATGATCGACCGGTTCCCTGCTGTTCCAATACAGTAGTTTCAATAATATCTCCGGTGGAAAGCTGCCGCACATGAACAGCTATATTTCCGATTGGTGTTTTCATTCCCCCTGAAAGGCTGATGTAATTAATTCCGGCAAACCAGTTTACCTTGGAAAAGAAAATATTTGAACCGCTCATGTAAACAAGCGCAGCAGGATTATAGAAGACGGCAGAGGCATCGGTTATTTTTGTCCCGACTACGCTGTTAGCCATTCCCACCACCCGGGCATCAGGGCTGATATCAAGAAAATGAGCTCCGGATGTACCTACTTTCTCAAAGTCCTGTTGGCCGATGACCAGAGAAATTAACAGGGCTGGTATTATTTTAATTATATGTCGTTCCATAGCTATCAGTAAGTCATCGGAAGATTGCGAATTTACCGATATATTTTTCAAGATCCTTAGATGATTGTCCCACGATACTGACATCGGGTGCTTCCACTACATAAATATACATTCCGCTCACCACAGATTGGTTATTTCTGGAGACCAGGTCCCAGTATTCATCAGCGTATCCATTTGTATGTTCAATCACTTTAATGAGATCACCACTTAAAGAAAAAATGGAAATTTTTGCTACCGGAGGAAGATTGGTGAACTTGATTCGGTCCTCGTATTGTTGCTCCCACTGTGCTGTACCACGGTAGGGATTAGGTACGACCAATACCCTGTCAAGAGAAGGAATATCATCACCGGTTTCATAAAGAGTGCCGGGGAAAACCGGTATGGGCGCATTATCGGCAGATTTTTTATAGTTGCTCAAAGGAGAATATGATGGCAGGAGCTCTTGTCCGGCTTCTGCCGCAGATTTGTAGCCATCATAGGCAGAAACAGCATAATAATATGGAATTCCTTCCAGTGGAGTATCGATAGTGTCACCCCAGGTATTTACACCGCCCTGGTCTTCGAACTGATTTTGTATTGGTGGAAGATCAAGAAGAATCCAGTCTCCATCATTTGTCATGTTGTTCAAAGTATCACCACTTACGTCAACAACCAATACAGGTTCGTCCCGGTTGTCAAAACTGGCAATCATCTCCCAATCCTGAGGATTGTAAGAGGCACGATAAACCTGGTAACCCTCAAAGTCGATTCTTCCCAGATTTGCGTCAAAGGAAAACTCAGCTCTTGTGTCCCAGGCTAACCTCACACCACCGCTCATAGGACTGTACGATAAATCTGGCACTGCAGGGGGAATGGGAAGGTTCCAGTGAACATCTTCATCAAACGAATTTGGATTGTAGGGTGAGCCATTTTTACTACCGGAATAATATGCCTTAATTGCATTATCGGAGTTCACTCTTAATCCCTCTAACCCTTTACCGCAGGTTAGGGCGAACACTACTTTTACAGTATCTCCCTCAGGGATATCAAAGGGTCCCGTAGTGAGCAGGAATCGGTAATCAAACTGAGGATAACCTAATTCCAGAGGGTTATTCAGAAACCGTTTGCCTTGACTGGCTACATGCTGTCCTAGCATATAGTCCAGTTTGTCAGCATCGAGGTCCATCGGGTCGCTTTCCCAGTTCCACCACTGGTGGGAAAACGCACCCATATAATCATTGCCATTTTCCACCGTGTTCATTGGGGCAGGAGTATAGATAATACTTCCGCCAAGGAAACCATCATTTGGTGGAGATTTTTCACGCTCTCCGTAATCATTTGCAGAGGATCCGGGGTTATCCCCGTCATAGATATATGAAAGACTCCTTGGGAATTGATAACCTTTAAGCAGCTGACCATCGACAATGGCGGGTTCGCCAGCCATACGCCCAAGATCATCAACATCTTTCTGCCAGTATAAAGTGTCTCCATCTTCATCAAACAGTACGGTCCATTCATCATAAAAACCGTCCGGTTCAGCACCTCCTGGATTATAGTTGGGGTTTTGTGGAGCATCTTTTAAATATGGAACCCCCCATTCATCATATCCGGTGATACCATCATTGTCAAGATCAAAAGGATCTACGACATCCATTATATCGGAGTTTGTGTTTCCACCGTCCCAGCCTTCATAATCTACCAGGTCATCTATGTGTGGCTCAGTATTATCTGAAGATGAGACATCTATATCATACCAGTAGGCAACATAGACATCTTCCAGATAGCCGTTCAGTCCGGTGTTTATTATGTAATATTCAAAAGCTATAAAGTCATCGTATTCCGGCAGGCTCCAGGTCAATCCTCGCTGGACAACCTTTAGCCCAAGAGGAGCGTGATTACTTTCAGGATGGGACTCTAAATCATCATACACTACATAGCTGTCTTCCAGTGATCTTGATTTTGTATTTTCGTTTCCATGGATATCTTTATTGATGACTGCTCCCATTTCACCCGAAAACCCAGAAGTGGGAAGATACTCAACATGGGGATTGTAAAAGTAAGTGGTTACAGCCGGCTCCCCACCGATTTTGGTGCCCAACCATAATCCGGCATCATAAAGATAGTTGTTGCCGGAACCTCCTGGCCATTGAGCAGATGGGCGCCCGGTGGATGGTGAATTTGGATCCCCGATGCTGCCATAATTGGTAATTGCTGACCACAAATTATTGGTAGTGTGGTTGAAAAAGGCTTTTTCAGGTCGGGTATCCATAGTTTTATGACTTGAAGGAGGATTTTGTGTTTCGTTTCGGTTTTTTCCACAAATATTGTCAATTAGAACAACCTGAGTAATTGCCATGAAACCTAATGAAAGTAACAGTGTCTTTTTTCTCACAGCAGTTAAAAACCTATTGTAATACCAATTCTAAAACGACGTTTTTCCTGATAAACTGCAGGGTGCATGTAAGGTCCCCGTTCGGGATTTAGTTTATTCGCATCAATTTTCCCATCATGATCCAGATCCACATTTGACATGTATCCAAAGAAATTTTCTTCCCCATCGCCAGAAGTGACTTCCCCATCTCCGTTACTGTCAAATTGTGACATAAGCTGTTGATACTGATGATACCAGTTCAAATCATTGACCTGTCTGAAACGCTGCAGGTCGAAAAGATTGGTGATGTACATAAACAAATTACCGCTGAATTTCCCTAATTTTATCTTATAGCTCAATCGCATATTGGATGTCATGTACCATGGATAGATTTGTGTGTTTTCAACGACAATCCGCCCCTGCTCAGGCTTTGTGTAGCGGGTTCCACTGCCAAAATTGACCGCCATTGCTGCCAGAAAATCTTTGTAGGAAAGATTAATATTAGCATTAAATGTATGACGCTGGTCCCATGCAAGGTATGACTCAAAAGTCGGGACAATATTGCCGGACCATTCGGTGAGATAGCCCTGTCCTACTGTACTGCTTTTTCCTTTAGCGACTGAATAAGTATAATTTAATTCGCCGTAGAATAACCCCGGTGGACGTCTTAACAGGATGAGTTCAAAACCACGGACATTCCCGTAATCGCGGTTGTAGTACGTTGTGTACCAGTCACTGACTGTCCAGTATATCGGGCGTGTGTCTGTAAGTCCAAAAATATCTTTATAAAAGCCCTTGGCTTCGATCATTGAGAGCGTAGTAAGCTGTTGCCGTACACCAACTTCATAGGAAACAGTCAATTCCGGGTCAAGGTTTGTATAACCGACAATAGGGAATCCGCCACCCATGTTGTAGGTGATATTCCTGAACAGGTATTGCAGAGCTGGACGCTGATAATATCTCCCGTAATTAAAATACAGCATTGCTTTGTCAGTTATGGGATGAGATATGCCAAGTCGCGGTGCGAACACCAGTTTATTTTCTGCTTCTTGGGGATTTTTGATGGGGCGTATTTCACGTCCGTATTTATCGGTCTCGAGCAGGCTGTGTTCGTATAAACCGGCCGCATCCTTCCAACCCTGATACTGTTCTGGTATTCCATCTCCATCCCAGTCATCGTAATCATCGCTGGTCCAGGTTGGGTCGGTTTCATCATCAGGAAATATGGAATTGGGCATAAAATACTCCATACGAATACCCGCATTTACAATGATACCTGGGTATTCCATTTTATTACTTATATACCCTGAAAATTCCCGCGGTTTCACAGTATAATATTCCGCATATCCATATCGATCCGGAGGCCAGAAGTTGGTCAGGTTATAATCTTTTAACTCCAGTCCGGTGGAAAGCTTATGATGAGGTGTAAACTGACTCACAAGCTCAGATTTCATAGTGGTTGTCACCTTTTTATCATAATGATAGTGGTCCCTTGAAAAAGTGTAGGGATGCGCGGAACCAACACCGTAAAAGTCACCACTGGCATGTTTGAATCCCTCATCCGGAATATCAGCCCATGGCATCCAGAAAAACCTCCGGTCATAATCATCAATAACGCCGTCGCCATTCCAATCCCGTTCAGATTCATCAACATAGTTATTGTGATTTTTATCATGAAACATATCGCTCGGGTCATCGAAACCGGTTAAGGCATTATCCGGATTATAGTTATCAAGAATGCCATTTCCATTTAAGTCTTCATTCCTCTTGTCGCCATCGCCATCGACATCCCAATCGAGGTTTTTGTCATAGATACCATTCCCATTAAGATCAGAATACCACTCTCCGTCATCCCAACGGCTGTTTCCATCAATATCTTCAAAGGGTTCAGTTCCCCAGTAAAGGTCAAGGATCCCATCACCGTCTGTATCTTCATTGAGGCGTTCTATGATGTTTGATTCCAGCATCGTGGTGTATTGAGCGATACGGAGAGTGTAGTAGGTGCGATCGGATAGGGTATGAGTAAAACCGATGTTCCACATCTTGCTTGTTCTATCCCATACCGGTAGGCGGTCGAACATTGAAAACTCTGTAAGGCGTCCATTACGGTCAAGGTCTTCTGAATCAAGAACATTATTGCCATTGATATCTTCACCCTCATCAAGCACACCGTTGCCGTTCAAATCTTCAGTATCCAGCTGACCGTTTCCATACCAGGCATCAATAGCAGATTCTGACTCGAGAATAAAGTTGCCGTTTTCATCTTCGTTAGCCATGTCTCCGTCAGGGGTTATTAGCTGACCGCTAGCGTCATAATCTAGCTCAAACGCTGAGCCTGTCCAGCTTCCGTTATTATCTAGGTCGTTAAAATATTCACCCTCATCCCACTGCCCGTTCCCATTCCAGTCTGCATATGGCTCATAATCGAAATACATATCGAGAACAAGATCCCCGTCAATGTCTTCAGTCTGGAGTCCTTCCTGTGACCACCAACTGCTGTAGAATCCTGGAATTTCTTCATCCTGCATAATACCGTCTGCGATTTCGCCATACTCTCCATCATGAACATTCAGATAACCCGGAATAAATTCTGTAAGCTTATCTTCACTCAATCTGTGGCTCCAGCTATAAGAAAAACCATCATTAAAATTAGAATGAGAATAAAGTCCCGAAAAGCTGAGCTTAATATTATCGGTTATTTTCCAAGAAAGCTTCCCGGTAAAGTTGTTCAGATCGGAGAATTGGTTTTGGAGATAGCCGTAGTCTTCGTTTACCTCACCCGCAACAGAAAAGTAAGCCTTATTCTTCAATAAAGGACCGCTGAGAAAGAACTCCGTAGCTTTGAAATTGTGAGGATTTCCAGCAAAGGTATTTCGCCCCTCTCTGCCAGTGATATTAATGATACCAGACTGAGCATTTCCGTAATCGGCACCGAATCCACCTGTTATTATATTGGTTTCGGCTACAGCCATGATTGGAATATCGGAATCGTTTGGATTTCCGGTAAGGGGATCATTCAGCTGAATTCCTTCAAACTGGTAAATAACTTCGGCTGAACGGCCTCCCCTAAAGTGCAGATTTCCCCCGGCATCTTCCACTGCACCTGCGGTGTATGCAACCGCATCCTCAATAGAGGTTACTGCCATATCTTTCAGATCATCGGAAGTGATTGTTCTGCGACTGTCCGTCTTGTCCATCAGGATTAATTTACGCTCAGCTTCAACGACGATTTCTTCACCTTCAATTATGGTTGAGGTTAAAGAAAAATTTTCGGTAGTTGTTAAATCGCCGGATACTCTCACATTGGTTATAGTCATGGCTGAATAGCCGATCATTTCTGCGCGGATATCATATAGGCCTGCAGGAACATTCAGGATTATAAAATATCCATTATCATCGGTAGCGGCTCCCATCGACATTTCTGATATAATTACATTGACACCCAGAAGTGGATTACCCATTTCTTTATCAGTTACGGCACCGGTAATTTTTCCCGTATTCCCTGCATTAAGGATAAATGGGGTAAGTAATCCAACCAGAACAACAAAAAACATTTTGATTTTCTTTAACTTCAAATTAAACCTCCCCATTCATGAAGGTAAACATCCACTTTTTACAAGTCTTAAAAAAAAAAGGGATAGAACTTCATAATAAACACTCATACAACTCAAACATAATATTAATTGTTTAAAAAGGGATTTTTAAAAATTCAGTGGAATCTTTTTCCCGATTCGAATTCGCCACTCTGTTAACGGATGACGAAATCATTCCTCCTTCTCAAATCAGAGTATGAAGCAACCCCAGAAAACCAAATTACTATATATTACGGGCTACTGGAGGGTATGGATTGTGTCGGATGGACCATGGGAACAAACCGCACCGGTATAATGCTTTCTTCTTCTATGCCATCTTTTCCCTTGATGAACACTTTCAGCTCCTGGTAAATACTGCCCACAGGGATGACCATCCTGCCGCCGATTTTAAGCTGTTCAATCAACGCTTTGGGTACTTGGACCGGAGCAGCAGTCACAATGACACAATCAAAAGGGGCATGTTCAACCCAGCCTTCATAACCATCACCCCATTTTACAGTCACATTATCATACCCCAGCGTTTTGAGGAGTTTCCCTGCACCTTCAGCCAGTGATCGTACAATTTCAATTGTATAAATCTCTTTTGCCAGAGGTGATAATACAGCCGCCTGGTAGCCAGAACCTGTGCCGATCTCCAGCACTTTTTCATCTCCGGTGAGGTGAAGGAGTTCCGTCATCAGGGCGACAATGTAGGGCTGGGAAATAGTCTGCCCTTCTCCAATCGGCAAGGGCCGATCACTATAAGCATTGCTTTTCAGGTATTCAGGAATAAACAGATGACGGGGTGTTTCCTTCATGGTGCGCAGTACCAATGAATCCCTGACCCCCCTGGCATAGATCTGGCGTGTTACCATTTTGCCTGCCTCCTCCTGCCACCATTGTGTCTCCTGGGATTGACTCTCGGTGCCATCCCTGCGGAAATCAGACCCCTGCACAGAACTGCAGCAGACATTGATAAGGAACAGCAGATATATTTTAATACTGATTTTCAGGATCAAAGTTCTTCTCCAAATAATATTCTCCTAATCGGTGACGTATAGAATAATCTCCCTACAGGCACCTCAATACCTAGTATTTTCAACTCAGAAAAATTACCATTTTCTCCATTGAATGGAAACAAAAAACCCCTGAAAGAGATAGTTTTTTTCTTTTCCCTGTTGCCTTAAGTCACAGTTCTGTGCCACAAAAAATAGACTGGCAATCCGGTTACCAAAATTCCCAATCCCCAAAGCGGAAGAACACTCCCCAAATCGACATAGTATTGAACCACTCCCACTGTAATAAACAGGGCACTTCCAATATATGCCAACGGAACAAACGGGTAGAGTGGTGTCAAGAACGTGTATTCCTTACCAGAATTATAACTGTATCTCCTTACTTTTAGAAGTGCGGAGATTACCAACGCTGAGAAAAGCACCATAACAACCGTGGTTGAATCCACTAATTTCTCAATATCCAATAAAAACATCAAAACGATTGACAGTACTCCCTGTAATACTAAAGCAATCACCGGCGTTCTAGAAAACGGATGGACTTC
>JYMV01037545.1_pt1 | contig 13377 bp, 15 predicted proteins | sample 338911 | NCBI WGS metagenome assembly JYMV01 (sample SAMN03354496, study PRJNA234377) | hydrothermal vent metagenome | biome: Deep sea; feature: Hydrothermal plumes at the Eastern Lau Spreading Center, Western Pacific Ocean; material: Seawater | place: Tonga | collected 2009 | depth 2000 m m | reverse complement strand
AGGGCGGGGACCAGCGGGAACGGTCGAGTCGGCTGCCACCTGAAATGGCGTGCTGAACCGATCGAGGAGAGCAGCGACCGTTCTGCAAAATTGGCCCCGGAGACGACCCCCCTTCCGAGATTTTTACCCCTCTCCATCCCATCGATCCACGCGGCGACATGGCTGTGTTCAGCGAGCATCTCTTCGAGCCTGTCGAAGGTCTCCGTCAGGGTCTCCGTCCTCCTCTTCGTCTGCACCATCCAGGCAGAAGGCAACTTCTGGAGGCGCAGGAGAAGCCGGGTGATCTGGCCAGTGAGCCCCATCCCGCCGATCGTCGCAGCGAAGAGCTCGCCATCGCGATTTCGACTGATTCGACTCCGGGAGCCATCGGCGGTGACCAGATCGATCTCCTCGATCTGGTCACCGAAGGAACCGGAACCGAGATGATCCTTGCCGTGGGCGTCGGCGGCAGCGATCCCGCCGACTGTGACGTCGAGAAACCCGGGAACCCCTCCGACCCACCAGCCGAGGGGGACCAACCGGGAAAGGAGATCTCCGAGGCGCATTCCCGCCCCGACGCGAACCTGCCCGGCATCGCTGTCGAGTTCGATTCTCTCGCTGCCCAGGAGACGAAGGAGGGTGCCGGAACTGTTGAGGGCTGCATCGCCGTAACTACACCCTGCGCCTCGCGGCAACCAACTGGCAGTGGGCACTTCCCTCACCAGCTGGCAGAGGACTTCCGCTGCCAGCTGGTCATGAAAGAAACTCTCCCCACGGGAGACTCCACCCCACCCCCAGAAGGTGGTCGTGCAGCCGGTCGGGGGAGGCTCACTCTCAGCCATCGGGCCTCTCCAGCACAAGGGACGTGCTAGTCGATGAACTCCGGTGCCGCCACTTCCGGGACCAGTCCCTGGGCAACACCTAGGCGAAGGAAACGACGCACAGCCTCGCGACCGTCTTCCCGATAGTCGAGGGTCCGTCGGTTCACATACATGCCAACGAAACGATCCGTCTGCTCCCGGGTGAGCCCACGGTTGAAACACTCTGCGTACTCGAGGGCTTCATCCCGATGCTCGAGGGCATAGACGATCGACTCGCGCAAAATCCTCGAGATGTTACCGATGTGGTGCTCCCCGAGATCGCGACGGATCGCATTTCCTCCCAGGGGGAGAGGTAGGCCCTCGTTCCCCTCTGCCCACCAGACTCCCAGGTCAACGATCGCGTGCATGCCCTCATCTCCGTAGGTGAGCTGGCTCTCGTGGATGATCACCCCAGCATCGACGTCCCCCCGCTGAATCGTCGGAATGATCTCATCGAAGGCAACAGGAATCGTCTTCGCCTCCGGAAGCCACAACTTCAGGCACAGGGCAGCGCTGGTCCACTCCCCGGGGATGGCAATCGTTCGCCCCTCGAGATCATCGCGAGTCAAGGGTCGAGACGCCACCACCACGGGGCCGTACCCCTCACCCATACTCGCTCCGTGGTTGAGAAGCGCGTAACGGTCGGCAAGATGGGCATAAGCATGAATCGAGATCGCAGTGACCTCGTAGATTCCCTCCCGAGCCGCGAGGTTGAGGGATTCGATGTCCTTCAGCAGATGTTCGAACTGGTATTCGCCGGTATCGATTTTTCCCTCGCCGATGGCGAAGTGCATGAACGCGTCATCGGAATCGGGGCTATGTGCGATGGTGACCTTCATCGGAGTCCTTCTCTATCGACCTTTGAACCGGTCCCAATTCGAGCGCGAGGTGCGAAGATACCCAAGGGAGGAACTGTCCGCCACCGAGACCAACCGATGGGAACCGATTCCCTTCCTTGCAGCCCTTGCCAGATGGTCATCCCCCTCTATACTCTCGACCACCTGGTTCTCTATCTCGGACCTCCTGGCAATCGCCCGCGAGGAGAGATCGCTGCAGAGAGGGCCACGGACTGTCGACAACTCCGGGAGAATCATGATGGCTGATCCTGAAAACAAGGTCGAATCAAATGTCGAGGGTAAATGGTACGTGGACCATGAATGCATCGATTGCGACCTCTGTCGCACGACCGCGCCCGACAATTTCCGAGCGAACGAGGACGAGGGTTATTCATACGTTTTCAAGCAGCCCAAAAATCCTGAGGAAGAAGAGCTCTGCGAACAGGCGATGGAGGAATGTCCCGTCGAAGCGATCGGAAATGATTGCGGGTAATATCCTCCTGTAGATTCGGGCCTCTAGGTCACCTCGATAGCAGCAGGAGCGGGCATCAGCCTTCGCCTTACGATTTCTATCCCCTCGCAGAGGGGGGCGTCGAGGAAAAGAGCCAGCACCTCTTGTGGTCGCGCCAGCAGCATTCCCTCCAGGGCCAGGCGAAGTTGCAACAACCTTCGATCTTTCCCCAGTTCGGCGAGGTCTTCGAGATCTGCAGGCATACCGTCGAGCCAGCGAATTTCCGAAATACCTGGACGTAAATCGACCTTTTTCAGTCGTCCCTTCTTGTCGGTTCTCTCGATCAAGATCTCCCCGAGAGCAAGCAACTCCCCGAGAGCATCGTCGCCGATCCGTGAAGCGAGGTCTGCGGGAATGAAGGCGAGGTAGTCCGCCCACGAGGTGATGCGGGAGAGTTTCGGCGCCGCCTCACCGACAGAGTGCGCTCCACGGATCAGGATTCCTTCGGGTAGATTTCTGTTGAGCGCCTCGACCAGCTGGGATGGATCGACCTGATCGTGGATTCTGACCTCGACCATTTCGGAGAATCCGGCCAGCCCAAGTTTTAAGGGAGGACCGAAGGAGAGCTTGGGAATCGGATGAAACCCCTGGGAGTATGCGGGGGCGAACCCCGCTCGCCTGAGGGCTCGAGGCACCATCCGGTTGAGGTCGAGATGGCTGATGAATCGCCCCTGCCCGAACTTTGCGAACCTCAGGCGGTACCTGAAGTAGGGACGATCCTGGAAGTCCACGTGGGAGGGAACCGCTTTGCCTCCGGTCCCTCTCTCGTTCCGGCGGTTGTGGCCAGCCGCGCGGACATCGTCGAGGGTATCCTCGGTAATCGTCCTGGATCGATCCCCCGAGCGATGGGACCCGAGTTTTTCGAGGAAACCGATGCGTTCCTCTTTCATCCGGGTCATGTCGCAAGAGATTCCGCAGTCGAAGCATACGAGACGCTTCTTCTCCTCGAGAGCGTCCTCCAGCGTGGTGTGGTGGGTCAGTTTTCTGAACGGCTTTCCGCAGGGAGGGCTGGTGCGATCCTTGAGTGACCTGCGGTACTCCTTGAGAAGGAAACCCATCTCCACTCCGCAGTCGATGTGGTCCCATGGAAGCCTCGCATCGACCGGGATGGTTCCAAGGTATTTTTCGTACTCGATACCGCACTCCTCGAGCGCCTCGAGCCAGAGTTCGAAACGAAGGCGATCGGACCACCCATCGAATCGACACCCTTTTCTCCAGGCCAGTTCGATCACATCGGCGAGGACCCTGTCACCTCGCCCGAGAACCCCTTCGAGGAAGGAGGTGTTCGGATCGTGCCAGCGCAGTTCCAACCCCTTGACTCGCGTCGTGCGGCGGAGGATGTCGTGCTTGCGTTCGATCTCCTCGCTGTTGTCCTGAGCTGCCCACTGGAAGGGCGTGAATGGTTTGGGGACGTGGCTGGAAACGGAGATGGTCACCTTCGCTCTGCCGCGGGGAAGGTATTCGAGAGCGATGTCGAGCATCCGCTTGCCGAGATCGGCAATTCCGATGACATCTTCATCCGTTTCTGACGGCAGACCGATCATGAAGTAGAGTTTCATCTTCCGCCAACCGCGCGAGAAGATGCGGTGGGCGCTCTTGGCGATATCCTCCTCCGAGATGTTCTTGTTGACGACGTCTCTCATCCGCTGAGTTCCCGCCTCCGGTGCGAAGGTGAGAGACGTGTTCCTGACCGAAGCCATCTCATCGAGCATCTTATCGGTGAGACCGTAGGCCCGGAGAGAAGAGACCGATAGCGCCACGCGCTGGTCCCTCAATTCCGGCATGATGTCGCTCACCAGCGGCTGGATCGCCGAGTAGTCTGCTGTCGAGAGGCTGGTCAATGAGACCTCATCGAAGCCTCCGCACTTGAGCGAGTCGCGCACTGCCGTCTTGATATCCTCGGGATTCCGTTCCCGGACCGGCCGATAGATCATTCCCGCCTGACAGAAGCGGCAGCCCTCGGTGCAACCCCGTGCAATCTCTATCGAGGAGCGGTCGAAGACGACTTCGGTGTTGGGGACGGGACCATCGGTGGGGAAAGGGAAATCGTTGATGTCGGCAACATGAGCTCTCGCGATCCTCTCCGGCACTCTCTCATCGACGGGACGGTCGACCACCTGCACGCCGGTGAGCTCTTCGAGGCGCAGACTGTAGAGAGCCGGGACGTAAATACCATCGAGCTGGCTGATGGCGATGAGGCGTTCCCGACGTGACAGACCTTCATTCTCGAGGCGCTTCCACTCCCGGACCGTCTCCAGGAAATACCCCTCTCCATCGCCGATGAGGAAGGCGTCGATGAAGGGAGCGATCGGCTCCGGCTGGAATGCTGATGGCCCGCCAGCCATCACAAGCGGGGCATCTTCATCGCGGTCAGCGCTCCTGAGGGGGACTCCGCCGAGGTCAAGCATCGTCAGCACGTTGGTGAAGGTGAGCTCGTACTGGAGGGAAAAACCGACCACATCGAAGGCTGTCATCGGGCTCCAGCTCTCGAGGCTGACGAGGGGCAATTGGCGCGAACGGAGTTCCTGCTCGAGATCGAGCCAGGGAGCATACATCCGTTCTGCCCGAACCCCCTCGGCCTGGTTGAGATGGCTATAGAGGATCTTGAACCCGAGGTGGCTCATGCCAATCTCGTAGACGTCCGGGAACGCCAGCAGGAACGAGAGATCGGCGCGGTCCTTCTCGACCGCTCCGAGCTCTCCCCCCGTGTATCTCGCCGGCCGTTCAAGGCGATGGAGAAAACTGCGGTAGGGATGGCCCTCGAGGGACCCGCCGTCGGGGAGAATCTCGAGATCTGGCCCGGAAGAAGCCGCGTCGGGACCGCTCCTGAACCCGACCTTGCCCATCGATTCCCAGAGGTTATCTCCGGGATTGGGTTCAACGCTCATTTCGAGAACTTCCTTCCCGCGAAACCTCTGGCAGGTCCAGTGCCAGGTCGAGCCATGCGAGTCAGTCAGGCTGGGAAGGGTAGCACACTGGCATTTGCAAGATACTCCGGGGTTGGCAGCCACACCCTGGTTCCCACGGACTCAGTCGAGGTGGCCGCTGAACCGGTTTGAAACCGCCGGAGAGGCACCGTAGACCTCCTGGATCCGACGCTGTCCCTCGGCCTTTCTGACCCTCTCGCTCTTCTCCTCGAAACCCATCGATATGCGCTGCAACTGCTTTTCTTGCATCCGCTGGAGGTCCTGGAGGTTCTGGTGGAGAAGGTCGCGCTCGAGACGGACCTCGGCGATGAGGGCGTCGGGAACATCTTTCCTCTGGGTCTCCCAGCGCTCCTTGACCTCGTCGATCTCTGCGTCGACGACTGCTGCCCGATTGACCACGTCCTCGCTGGCGAACACCCAGTTCAAGAGGTCATCGGCGCCCTCCAGGAGCGTCTGTTCGAAGAGGTTGTAGAGTTCGCTGTAGATCTCTCTCTGGCGCCGCAATCCGTCGCGGAGCCTTCTCGCATCATCACGCGGGTCGATTGTCGTCATCGTCCGTCTCCTTCAATTGCTGAAAACCCCCACGGCTTGCGAGGGGAAGAAGTGGTGAGGGTCAACTCCCCCTCGATTCGCTGTCTCGTCTGACTCCGAAGCCAGGAGAACGAGGGGTGGAGACCCCCTGGACGGGGCTTTTTCTGCGATTGCGTTGCGGGATCAGGAAGCACAGAAGGGCGAGGATGAGAAGAAGCGTGGTCAAGCCTGAGTCGAGTATTTCCATCAGATTCTCCCCTTCTCGACCATCTCTTTGATCTCCCTGAGGCTGAGTTTTTCCTTCAGGTCGTTGATCTTCGCCAGACGGATGAAGACCTCCTCAGCGTAGAGACGATGCCCCGAAGGGGTCCGCTCCTCTTCCCTGATCAGGCCAAAGAGGGTGTAGTTGTGGAGGGTCTGCCGGGAAATCCCGGTGTGAGCCATGATCTCCCCGGTCTTGTAGAGCTTGCGCGGGACGGGGGAGGAGCGGTCGACCTCTTTCTCCGGAACCATCGCCATCTCTCCCCCCGGCGCAGCCCCCAGCAGGGCTCCTGAAAATGCTTTCCTTCTCACTGTCCGACCTCTCGTGCGGGCGTCTCCGCTGATGTACTTTATACTTTACATAGCATAACGGAGCCAGGCAATGGCGTGTTCCCCGAAGGCGACGAAATTCAGTGCTGAGGGGGAGGAACCGGGTCGTGGCCGCCGCGGCTGAAAGGGTGGCAGCGGAGAAGGCGCCAGATCGTCAGGATCAGCCCCTTACCCGCTCCTCTGAGGCGCAGAGCCTCGAGAGCATACTCGGAACAACTCGGCTGGAAGCGGCAGAGGGGCGGAAGGAGGGGCGAGATCAAGAGACGATAGCCGCTGACAAGGGCGATCAGAGCCCGGGCGGCGAGAGAAACCGACGGCGGAACCCCGGTCACCGGGTGGGCTCCCCCCGGGGGTGGGAAGATTCCGCCGCAAACGTCCTCGAGAGCAGTCCGAGAAAATCATCGGCGAGTTGCTGGAAGGTCAGACCATCGACCCCCGGCTGGGGAATCACGACGACATCGGTGCCCTTCTTCAGCAGCTCGCGGTTCCTCCTGAACAGCTCTCGAAGGCGACGCTTGATGAGATTTCGAACGACCGACCCGCCGACCTTGCGGCTGACCGCCAGCCCGATGCGGGAATACCCCAGGGAGTTCTCCAGAAGAACCAGATGAAGGTGGGAGGATCGACACCTCCGACCGCCGCGGAAGACATGCCGGAAGTCGTTTCTGTTGAGCAGCCGGGCCCCACGTGGCAGGGACTCCCCCGCTGGAGACGCCGGCGGGTTCACGGCGTCGGGGCCGAATCTGCCACCGGTTTGCCGTTGCGCTCGCGTGCTTCACTCAGGCGTTTTTCGGCAACTCTCTCAGCAGCAATCGTCGGCGTCACTTCATCGCGACGGGAGGTTTCGAAAATCACCTTGAGCGCGGTGTAGATGTTCTCGATCTGGGCCACTGCCAGTCGCTCGTCGTACCCGTTCGGACGGATTTCCATCGAGACGTTGATAATTCCACCGGCGTTGATCACGAAATCAGGGGCGTAGAGGATGCCCCGTTTATGGAGATGATCCCCATCCTCGGACCCGAGGAGCTGGTTGTTGGCACAACCGGCGACGACCTTGGCTTTCAGGCGGGGGATCGTCTCCCCATCGAGAATACCCCCGAGGGCGCAGGGCATGAAAACATCGCAATCGACATCGTAGATCTCATCGAGAGGGACACTCTCGATCCCTGGCAGGGCGGTGTACTCCTCGAGTTTATTCTCATCGATGTCGGTGACGGTGACCCAGGCACCGAGCATCGAGAGCCCCCGGGCGACGTCGCCGCCCACCTGGCCGAGACCCTGGACCGCGTAGTGGAAGTTGTCGAGGCGGCTGGTTCCGAACGCCTCCTCGACGCAGGCCCGCAACCCCCTCATGACGCCTCTGGCGGTGAAGGGAGACGGATTCCCGCTCGATCCGGACTTGCGAGAGAGTCCGGTCACGTAGCGCGTCTCGGAGCGGATCCACTCGAGTTCCTCGATTCGAACCCCCACATCCTCTGCAGTGATGTACTTGCCGCCAAGGCTCTCGACAAAGCGCCCCATGGCGCGAAATCTCTCCTCTGTTTTGTCGTTGTTGGGATCCCCGATGATCACCGCCTTGCCGCCGCCCAGGCCGGTGTTCGCACAGGCGCTCTTGTAGGTCATCCCCTTGGCCAGGCGCAGGACGTCGTTGAGCGCCTCTTCCTCATCGGCGTAATTCCACATCCTCAGACCCCCGAGAGCAGGGCCGAGAGTGGTGTCGTGAATCGCGATGATGGCGTGCAGGCCGGAGGGTTTGTCCTCTGCGACGACAACCTTCTCGTAGTCTTCGACGGAAATCTCTCGGATTTGCATCGGCACTCCCTCTCCCGTGATTCGGGTCTAAAAAGGGGTTCAGTCCAGGCAGGCATCGACTCGAAAGCCCTTGTTCTGAAGAGGCTTCAAGGGCCTGGAAGGCCGGATCTTTCGATCGGGATCAAAAACTTCTGGGACCGTGGACTCGCTGGCCAGTTCTCTCGACCCGGCGCCCCTATTTTATCGAGGGATCCCTACTTTCGACAGCGATTCCGTAACTCAGGCGCAACCTCTCAACGGAATGACAGGAAAATAAGCACTCCCCCAAGTTCGTGAGAATAAATGGGTTGTGAGAATACCGCGACCCCGAAGGGGGAGTTGTCAATCCTTGCATCCTCACACCATTGAGGATAGGTACACTCTCCAGTCGGATCCACGTCCACCCAGATCGGAACGATTGTGCGATACCACCCATTCCTCACCCGTAGGTACCTGTTAAGGCGCGTGATCCCATACGCCGCGGTACTCGGTGTCGCTTTCGGTGTCTTCGCGCTGATCTCCGTTCTGGCGGTGATGGGAGGATTCAAGGACGAGATGCGCGAACGGATTCGTGGTTCCCTCTCCCACATCACGGTGGTCGGTGGTCCCCAACAGGGAATGGTTGGCGAGGATCTGCTCCTCGATGAGATCGGAGCGGTCGATCACGTCGAGGCCTCGGCGCCCTTCATCGAGAGCCTCGCCATCTACAAGTCCCAGGGCCTCGACTACTGCCAGTTGCGCGGGATCGTCCCGGAACTGGAGTGCGAGGTGGGGGAATTCCAGCGTTACGTTCTTCGCGACAGCGAAATCAGGAATCTGCGTGCCAATTCCTTCGCCTCGTTGCCCGACGACCGCGAGCCGATGCTCTCCTCGGAGGTCAGCGAGTTCTTCTCCATCCACCGCAGACGGCAAATGCTCCGCCGACTGGGCAACGGGACAGACGAAAGTGGATTCTCCGGCGAGTCCCCCCCGCAGGCTCTGATCGTTGGCATCGAAGCCCTACGCCACTACCGACTGCAACTCGGTGAGGTGGTTCAGCTCTCCTCCTACTCCCCCGTCACCCTGGAGCCTGTGGTCCAGAACTTCATCGTCACCGGTGCCTTCCAGAGCGGCACCTACGAACAGGACCTGCGCTGGATCTACGCCGACATCCGTGCGGTCCAGGAGTTCCTCGATCTGTGGGAGGACGAGACGGGCGATTCTCGAATCTCGGGGATCGCGGTCAAGATCGATGACTACCGCAACGCCTCTGGGGTCAGTGATCTGATCGACAAGAGGATCCGGAAGAGAATCGCCGATGACCGTGATAACCCGGGGGCAGAGATACTTCCCGACCGGCCAATCCTCGTCATGACATGGGAGCAGCAACGATCGACGCTCCTGCAGGCGGTCGACATCGAGAAACGCATCGTCGCGACGATGATGATGCTGGTGATCGCCTTTGCCAGCGGCATGATCTTCCTCATCCTGACCCTGATGGGAATCGAGAAGACCCGTGACATCGGCGTTCTTCGATCGCTGGGGGCGACACGCAACGGCGTCATCCGGCTCTTTCTCGGGCAGGGGCTGCTGCTGTGCGTCAGTGGCGTCCTCCTCGGATCGACCCTGGGCTGGTTGCTGGTCGAGAACATCAACGCCGTCCACGACGGGATCTACGACTTGACCGGCCGGCGGCTCTTCCCACCCGACGTCTACTATCTCAGCAAAATCCCCGCCGTTCTCTCATGGCAGGACTACCTGCTGGTGCTGGTGCCGACCCTCTCCTTTGGATTCCTCGGCAGCATAATTCCTGCGATGTGGGCAGCAAAGCGAGACCCGATCGAGGCGTTGCACCATGAATGAGAAACCCACCGTCATCGAGGCAACCGGGCTGCACCGCCACTTCAGCAGCCAGGGTGTCGAGCTGAAGGTCCTCCGGGGCATCGATCTGCACGTCGAGAAAGGCGAGATGGTCGCCGTTCTCGGCCTCTCGGGTGTCGGCAAGAGCACCCTGCTGAATCTCCTCGGCCTCCTCGACACCCCTTCGGCGGGGAAGATCTTCTACCACACAGAAGATCGTGTCATCGAGGCGAGCACCCTGACGGAAAACGAACGGGCGGCTCTCAGAAGTCGATTCATCGGTTTTGTTTTCCAGTTCTTCCACCTCCTGCCCGATCTCGATCTGCTCGAAAATGTTCTTCTTCCGGCGATGGTCTCCCGCTCCTCCTCCGATTTCCGCAGGGAACGAAGGCAGCTGGAGGCACGGGCCAGGGAGTTGATCGAACATGTCGGCCTCACGGGCCGGGAGAAGCAGGCCCCCAACACACTCTCCGGGGGTGAGCGGCAGCGGGTCGCCATCGCTCGGGGCCTGATGAACGACCCGGCATTGCTGCTCTGCGATGAACCGAGCGGCAACCTCGACTCGGTGACGAGCGAGAAGATTCATCGACTCTTCAAAACCCTCAGCAAGACCCTCGGAACAACGATCCTGACGGTCACCCATGATCCCTACCTGGCCGCTCGCGCCGACCGCCGGCTGACGATGGTCGACGGCCGCTTCGTCAAGGACCAGGAGAACTGAACTCGCGATCCTGCCGTCGAGGACCTCCGAGGCGGAGCAGGACCCGATCGCCATCATCCCGGTGAGAAGCGATCAACACGCTGCGACCTGCCGCAGTGGCTCGACGGAACTCATCCTCCATCTTCTCGACCCCAGCGGGGTGCTGGCCACTGAAAGGCTCATCAGCGAGGATCAACCTCGCCCCCGAGGCGAGGGTCCGCAGCAGTTCCCCCCTCTGCGCTTCTCCTCCCGAGAGGTCGGTCGGCTTTCGATCGAGAAGATCGACGAGGGCCAGCCTGTCGGCGCAGGCGGTGATTCCAGCCCCGTCGAAGCCGTCACTTCCGGCGACCAGTCGGCACTGCTGACGCAGGGAGAGGTGCGGCCACAGGCCACTGCTCTGCTGCAGGATGGCGATCCCTCTGCGCCAGGGATCGACGCGACTCCCCGCGCCCTCGACGATGCTGCCATCGAGGGTAACGATCCCCTCCTCGACGGTGATGAGCCCCGCCAGGGCGAGCAGCAGCGTCGACTTGCCGCTGCCATTGTCGCCGACCACCACACCGACAGTTCCCGCCGGCAGATGGAGATCGACGGGGCCAACGATGAAATTGCCGCGCCGGACGATGAGCCCCTTCACGGCCAGGCGCTCCGCTGTCATCTCTTCCTCCTCGATGCCAGTGGCACCAGGACCAGCGCCAACCCCCCACCGCCGATGGCGAGGGCCAGAGAAAGTCGCCCAGCCTGCTCATCCTGCCTGAAGTGCAGCAGCTGGTGCAACTCGAGGGCGGGTGAGGGGTGTCCGGCGGGGATCAACAGCAAACCACTCTCCACCTCACCGAGGGCCAGCAGGGCGACGATCAGCACTCCAGCCGCCAGCAGAGTAAACGCCCGCGGGCCCCGGACACACCAGCGACCAGCGGCCGGCTTCAGCAACCGAGCAGCGTTTTCCTCGGCGGCAGGAAGACTCACCCTGGCGATGAAGCCGACCACCACTCCGACCGCCGCGAAACGGAGAATCCCGGCGAGGGTCATCAGGATCGGCCAGCGGTCGAGAGATGCGGGCAAGAGGGGCTGGACCCGTTCGACGAGGACGATGCCAACGACACTCGCAGGGAGGAGAGCGGGGATCAACAACAGAGCAGCGAACCACAAGTGCCCGCCGTCGGCCAGCCGCCAGCCGATGAGGGTGACGAGGGCACCGACGAGGAGCACTCTGGGAAATTCGATGGCGACACCACCGAGGGAACGACCCATTTCGACCAGCGCCTCACGAGATGTGCTCGCTTCCGGAACTGCGGTCACTGCGATGGCGATGAGAAGCAGGGCGGGAAAACTCCCGAAGACCCACAGCAAGAAGTTCACCCTGCTGTCGGTGGCGAGCCCAGCGCGGCCATCCACCGTCGGCACGGCGAGAGCCCCCGGCTGCAGCAGCTTGCTTACGACCACCAGCAACAATGGCAGCGACACCACCACCAGCCCGCACGCCAGCCACCACGCCTGGAGATCCTCGCCGAGTGTCATCCGTGCGACGATCCGGGTGCCGATCGTCTCCACCGAGGCATAGCCGGCAACCTCCGTCATCGTCATCGAGAAGATCGCCACCAGCGCTCCCATCCTGAGCAATACCCCGCGAACACGGGCTGCCCGGGTGCGCAGGGCAGCACTCCCGGGTGGAAGCAGGCGCAACGCTCTCTCCTCCTCTGCGGGGAGCGCCGATATCGCCGCCAGGGCGCCCCACATCACCAGTGGCGCCCAGCGCATTCCCTCGATGAAGACCACCCCTGTCATCCCGCGCAGGAGAGGCTGCAGGGCCGTTGCTCCCAGCAGGGCCTGCAATTCCGTGGTCAGGACCACCGCAGGCAGCAGGAAGGGAAGGGAGAGGAGCAGCTGCAGGAGTCGAGGAGCGGGCACCCTGTAGGAGGTGAGAAGAAGGGCAAAACTGCCCCCCACGATCGTCGCCAGCGCCGCGGAAAGGCACGCCAGGAGAAGAGTATCGAGGAGCAGGGCCACCTCGATCGCTGTCATCGAGTCTCGCCGTCGGGAGGATCGATCAGCGCCCTCTCCGCCTCATCGACAGCCTCGGGGAGGGCCGATGCCGCTTCCTCGAGGGAAACTTCCAGGAGCACCAGGGCGTCGAGTGACAGACCTCCTGGGGGAACCCGAACATCTCGACGAAGAGGGATCTGGCGTGAAGGACCGGCCGCGAGTTGTTCCTCGACCTCGACAGAGAGGAGATAGTCGACCAGTACTTTCGCTCTTTCGAGATGAGGTGCGCCACTGACGACGGCGACGGTGTTGGGCATCAGGAAGGTGCCTCCCTCGGGAAAGAAACTCGCGGAGATCGACTCCCCCCGTCGGCGGACCACCTCGATGTCGTCGGTGTCGGTGAGCCCCAGGGAAGCCTCCCCCGAGAGCACTCGATCGCGTGTCGCTGAATTGGACGCGACCACCTGGACATCGTTTGCCCTGAGCTGGCGAAGCCAGTCGCGGTAGCGGTCAGCACCCCAGACCGATCGCAGTGCTGCCAGGTGACTCGAGGTGGTCCCGAAACGTGGGTCGGCGATCGCCACCATGCCACGCCAGCGACTATCGACCAGTTCCTCGAGGGACCCTGGTAATTCTTTCGGTGCGGTACGCTCTGGCGAGAAGGCGATCGCCCGTACCCGTGCGGCGAATCCGCACCACAGATCTTCAGCACTGCGAAAGCGTCGCGGGATGCCTGCTGCGGAGGGAGAGCGGTAGGGCTCGAAGACCCCTTCCCGCGCCAGGCGAATGGTGCGCAGAGGTTCGTTACCCCAGTAAACATCGCAAC
>JYMV01014225.1_pt1 | contig 13377 bp, 12 predicted proteins | sample 338911 | NCBI WGS metagenome assembly JYMV01 (sample SAMN03354496, study PRJNA234377) | hydrothermal vent metagenome | biome: Deep sea; feature: Hydrothermal plumes at the Eastern Lau Spreading Center, Western Pacific Ocean; material: Seawater | place: Tonga | collected 2009 | depth 2000 m m | reverse complement strand
AGTAATTTTCTTTCTCTATTTGTCATAGACTATAGTAGCTCCGTTAATATTTGGCATAGACTTATTCTTTGAGCCAATGGAAACGACTAAATCATTAATTTCAAAGTCATCCGAATAATGATAAGACAATAAATTCTTAAACATATCTGCTTTATTGTTTAATTTAGCAGATTCAATCTGCTTAAAAACATCGCTTTTGTTTGCTGGTGGCTTTAAATTGACAGATTTTGCCAGTAGACCCACTTGGATTGATAAATATTTATTCTTTGCATTTAATTCGGCTTGATGTATGTTTATTTGGGTTGCGATATTTACCCAAGATGCCAAAATTAGAACACTTAAAACTATGGTTATTTGCCGGGGATTTACCCTGATGAATGTTCTTATCTTAGTGGTTGAACCTGAACCTAACCAGGCTTCATCCATAGTATTAGTCTTATTTAACTGTTTCCACCTTTCATTAACTGACTTGGATGATAAATTAAACAATCTATACTTTCTTCCCAGCAAATACTCCTTTACAGCACTAGGATTATCTAATCTAAAACCTGAGCTCTCGGTTTCTCTAATTATAAACCCTGCCTCTGTTGCACAAACAGAGACGAATCCTTCATGAAATGGAACTAAATATACTTCTGGTAGTATGTTGCTATTTAGTGGAAGAGTTTTAAGCCATTTTTTATCATAAACATAAACTATGGCTTTATTTTTAATTACTTGAGAAATTACATACCCACTTTCTGAATAATTATTTACAATATTCGACTTTATGACTTTATGCTGGATTGCAGGTGATGCATCAGGGACATCAATACTAATAACCGAAATGTTATTCATAGAGCCAAATATTAGCTTAGAGCCAACCCCTTCTTCCTCTAGAGAATAAGCATTAAAACATTTTTCTTTTCGTCGTTTTAACAATATTCCCTTCCTTATTTAAATGTATTATAAAATCTTGACGTCTGTTATTAACAATTATATGGCCTTTGACTTCGTAAAACAAACTATTGACCTTCCAAAAAGATTGCATAAATTGCGGATATGGATTCTTGGCTATCGTTTTATCGGTTTTGTTATTATTAGCCTCTATAACGTGTGCGACATCCTTAATATCCATTCTCATTAACTGTGCGGCTAGTAAGGGGGATATTTCATTAATATTAATCATATCCACCTCATTAAAATATGGATTTCTGTCAGTATTCCTTATTAGTTGTTTCTGGTTAAAGAGCTGAGATACCAATTTTCGGTCAATAAATAATTCGGAAATATTACCAAGCTCCTGCATTGCCTCTTGCCCTTTTCCCATTTCCAATTTGGCAATTACTATATTAAGTTTTTTTACATAATTATCAGGAAAAAACCACTTGAACATATCAGTAAATATTGAATACTTCCAATTATTTTCAATGATACCTGCTAATGAATTAATATTTATTTTACCGTCAGAAATTGTTAAGACTGCGTTTAGGGATAATTTGTCTTTTGATACAATCAATTTAACAGGCTCCTTATATCCCGACTTTATGATTTTTTTTGCCCAATCCTCTATTGTTACCAAGTGATGATAAGACAATTCCTTTTCCTTCATTGAGGATAACCAAAAGGCATAATTCTGATTTTTATCCATGTTAGACATGACGTATGACAATATAACAACAAGCATAATAGCCCAAATTGTAATTATTCCTTTTTTTCTCATTTGCCTTTTATTATTCCTGATGTTATTATCTCGCCCTTATGCATATTTAATCGCCACCAATTATAGTATAAAATCTTGGCTGGCTCACCCCTTGTTTTCCATTCATTGCCATTTCCACCAAGCTGCCTATCTATTGTAAGTTTATCAAAATGCATTTTCTGGCGGATATCGCCATGTGACCGATATAGACCATCTGATTCATTTATATATAACACTGTTTCACCGTTGGATTTTAATTCAAATAAATTATTAGATACCACACTATCCATATCTGCATTTCTAAAGTCAGTTATTATTTTGATGTAATCTTGAACTTTTTCAACCCCTACTCCTGATTTTAATTGAGTGAAAATTCTTGGTAATACTGTTGTTGCCGCAGATAATACGATGGTTGCAATTACAATAGAAACCAAAACCTCCACTAAGGCTATCCCTTTCCTGTTATTAGTGCCCATAGGTCTCTATCTTTATAGTACCAGTGGGTGCCAGAACCTCTGTTGAAAGAACCAAATTTCCGTTTATTGAATCCGTAGTTCCTCTTGTATGCTCAAATCCGTAGTCGATGCCAGACGCAACACCATTAATATCAAAAATCTTATACTCGAATGCCAGTTTACTTGCTAATGAAATTGCCGTAAATTGTTCTGAAACAAAGTTAGTTGACGCCGCCTTGCTGTTCAGAAGACTTAGAGTCGCTGCCACAATAATAGACAAAATTGTTATGCCTACAATCGCCTCTATTAATAAAAAACCTCTATTTTTTGGATGATATTGTTGCATTCACCCCTTCTCCGCCTTCCTTGCCATCCTTCCCAAGACTCCATATGGTAAAATACCATTGATCTCCCGGAACCTTGTAATTATACGCATTTCCCCAAGGGTCGGTTAAACTATCCTCAAATAAATAACCATATTGTTTCCAATTTTTAGCATTTTCTGGTTTTACAACCAATGCCTTCAATCCCTCTTCTGGGGTTGGGTATCGGCTTTCGTTATTATTGAATTCCATAAGAGCGCTGGAAATTGCAGCAATATCTGTTTTTGCACGTAATACTTTAGCCTTATCAGGCTTATTGAATATTTTTGGACCAATGATGCTTCCCAGAATACCAATAATTACCATTACAATAATAATCTCTATTAAACTAAATCCTTTCTTATTCATCTTTGTATAACTCCTTAAAATTCCATATCGTTTAAATTAAACATTGGCATCAGCATTCCTAATATAATTAGCAGAATCATTATACCCACAATAACAACAGATATTGGGCCGATTAGTGATGTAATAATTTCCAGCATTTTGTCTCTTTTTTCCTTTATTATTTTAGCGACATCAATCATTCTTTCGCCAGGAATATTCGAAATTTCCCCTGAACGCATGATTCCAACTGTCGTCGTGTCCAGTATATTGGCATCAAATAATGCATTTGACATTTCTTGACCAGACCTTATGGATTCTATGCCGTCATTGATCTTTGGTTTATTCTGGGTGAAAAATAACCCTGCTTTGGCTATATTAAGTGAAACATCAACAGCAACACCCTGCTTTATCAGCAACCCTGCTGTCATTAACATATTGTAATTATCGGCTAAATTAAGTGTCTTACCTATTATAGGTATTTTTGCAATGAATAGCAGATAATAAACCCTATATTTACCTGCGAATGTGAGTTTTACAAATATAACTAGTAAAAATAAAAATATCACCAATAACATGCCGTATTCCTTTAAAAATGTCATTTCCGGTAGTTGTTGACCAATTACCGAGTAATTCTTTTGCATTTCTGGTACCACTTCTAGCAGCATATATGTGCATGCTATTACAGCAATACAAAATACAAAAATTGGGTACATTAGGGCTGACATCATCTTCTTGCTACCCTGATCGGCGTCTTTTATATATTGATAAAGGAACACTAGAGCCTTATCTAAATTATTACTCTCCTCGCCTCCCCTTATCGCACTGATATAATATTGGGGAATTAAAATTGAACTCTCGTGCAAGCTATCTGAAAATGGAGTTCCAGCCCTAATCCTTTCCAGTAATTCGCCAGCAAGAACCTTAATGTCTGCTTGATTTTGTGATTCGGCTATATACTCCAACGACTCGTCAATTTTGACACCATTTGACACCATTGAGGCCATCTGGCTGGTAAAAGACAAAAGATTATTTCTTGACAATGCCCTAGCCCTAGAGCTAATCTCCTTACATGAGAGCAAGAATTCATTCGAACTCAGGGATTGTAACAACTCGTCCTTAGAAAGAAAAAAAGAATGTCTATTCTCCTCATCCCCAGATTTATTGACTATTTTGTATTCAAATGTTGGCATAGTCCTAACTCTTATAAAAAATCTCTAGTTCATTCAAATCAGAATCCCCTGACTCTACCATGCTAATCATTTCATCCAGCATGCCATCTGAACCAGCGATGTCAGAAAGCTCACTTTCGGACAATTCGTTTGATAAAGCGCTCTTTATCTCTATAGTTACTTCAAGCACACCGTAAACAGCCTGACGGCCTAGATATCCGGTGCCATTGCACTTCTTACATCCATTCGAGGCCATTACCTCAGTAATTATGTGCTTGTCTATTGTTAGTTGGCGATTGGACTTTTGGGCACATGTGCATAATGTTCTCATTAATCTCTGAGACACAATACCAGTCAAGCTTGATGACAATAAGTGGGAATCAATGCCAAGGTTCCTCATTCTGGTAATTGCCCCTACTGCTGTACTGGTGTGAAGCGTAGTGAACACCATATGACCAGTCAAGCTTGACTGAACGGCCATCTTTGCCGTTTCTATATCTCTGATTTCACCAATCATAATAACATCTGGGTCTTGCCTCAAAATTGAACGCAAGCCATCCACAAAACCCATGCCGTTTTTTTCATCAACTTGGGTTTGGGCAATATCTTTAAAATCATATTCAACCGGGTCTTCGATAGTTAGAATATTCACTTTTTTAGAATTTATTTCATTTAGAATCCCATACATTGTGGTGGACTTTCCTGAGCCAGTAGGCCCACACACTATAAGCATTCCGTTTTGTGCTCTTGATAATTTTAGTATTTTATCGAACCTTTTATTAGTTCGTGAAGTATCCAAAATTGTCTTTAGTAATTGGGAATTTAGCAAACGAATAACACATCTTTCGCCATGAGTACTTGGAATAAAGCTAACCCTTAAGTCTAAATTTGTACCGTTTAGTGAAACTACAGACTTACCATCCTGTGGTTTCCTTTTTTCTGTAATATTTAAAGATGACATAATCTTTATTCTAGCATTGATAAACTTAGAAACGTTTCTTTTTAACCTGATAGCCTCTATTAAGGTTCCATGAACCCGATATCTTATCAAAACAGAATCTTCCTTGGGGTCTATATGGATATCTGACGCACCTTTACTGGCCGCATCCTCTATAATCTTATTAACTATCTCAATAATTGGGTTTGCTGATTCATTTGAAACATCAATGGATTTAGATTCACCAAAATCCATGCCATCAAAATCAACATCCTTTATTAATTTTTGACTATCGTCGCTTACTCTGATGAAATTTACTTTTTTCCCGGGATTAAGGCGGATTTTATCATTGATCTCTTGAGCTGTTAGCGATAGATCTATATCAATATCCTGTTTGGTGGTTTGGGCTGGTTTCATTAATTGATTCTTCCCAAGTTATTTGGCTGATTTAGAATTTAAATAACTATATCCGTCAAACTCATCAACCTTTATATCTGCTGTATACAAATTGCTTTGATTATTTAATACTGATTTTATTTGTGGGTTATTAACACCCTTGACTATCACAGTTGGCTTCATAAATATAAGTAGCTTTCTCTTATCCTGATCTTCTTTTTCAAAGGAGAAAAGTTTTCCAATATATGGTATATCACCCAATAATGGGATTTTATCCATATTATTGCTATCTGAGCGGTCCATTAATCCCCCTAAAACAACCAAGCTACCATTTTCTGATATAGTTTCAGTTTTTAAATAGCGTTTGTCGGTGATAATATCATTTAGAGTGGTAGAGCCTGATATAGATGAAATCTCTTGTTCTACGGTCAACCTAATTCTTCCATCACTCATTACTACTGGTTTCACCTTAAGCTTAAGGCCAACATCCTCCCTAACAATTGAATCAAAAGGATTGTCGGTTGAGTTATCCCTCCTAGTAACAAAAGGAACATTTTTTCCTACAATGAACTCGGCTTCTTTACCGTCAATAGTATTTATTATTGGGGTGCTTAGAATATTAGACCTGCCATTTCTTTTAATGGCTTGGGCGATGAATCCGAAATTAACACCACTTTCATTTGTTGAGGCAAAACCCAAACTAAGACCCTCCTTTAAGGTTGGAAAGCTTTGTGGTGTTGTGGCTAATCCTGTAATTATTGACGCCAGGCTAACAGTATCGGTATTATCCCAAGCACTAACGCCAATGCCATAATCGCTCCCCAATCCCATCTGCACACCATTACTACTGACTCCAGTTTGAGATATTTCAGCTATTAATACCTCAATAATTACCTGATGTTTTTGTTTGTTCATGCCATTAGCTATTTTTGATGCTTCAAAAATATCATCCTTAGTACCATGTAAGAATATTTGGCCGTTATCTTCATCAGCTATAACCTTTAAACCCTTAATTCCAAGTTTAGAAATCTTTTCTGCGATTTTCTTCACATCAGCATAATCTACATTGATTTGTTTCACCTCCAATGACTGGTATCTTGCCTCTATTATATTTATTAATGAGATTAACTTTTTGATATTCTTTGAAGAATCAGTAATTAATATTGATGATGTTGACTGCTGGTAAATGGCCTTACCACCTTCACCTAATAAAGGAGTTAATGCCTTCATTAGGTCAGGTGCAGTTTTCTTTTTAAGTTGGGCTATGTAAGAAACAATCCCAACAGTGTCTTTTAGAGATTTAACGATTGGTGGGCTATACTTAGATGCTTTATATATGCTTACCACCTTGTAATAATCATCTTCCTTAATAAGTGCCAAATTTACACCTATTAAAGTTTCGTGGTAAAAAGCCAGCAACTCTTTATTTGTGGCTTCGTGTAATACTAGTGATATTTTATTGTTACCTTGCTTCCCTATATGGATGATTTTTTCACCGGTTATTTTTTGCAATAATGCTGACATATCTTGCACCCTGACATCATAAACCTCTATATCGAGGGCAAAAGACTGAAGCGATATTAGCACAGACATTAGTATAAGTATTATTTGTTTTTTCATATTTTAGTTTTTGTGTACTTTCATTAAGTTTACGTTTAGCAATCTATATTTACCAGCGTTTGATAGTAAAAGATTTATTTGGTTGTTGTTTTTTATATTAGCCATACCCACTAGGAGGCTTATAGAATTCACTGATTTATTGTTCACCTTTACTATCCTATCCCCTAGTTTGAAGCCTATGCTGTTATATAGGTTATTAAACTCTGATTTGGGCCGGATTGATATTCCGTCTATTTCTTTTTTAAATGTAAAGTATTTAGTAATAGAGGATGGAGATAACAAGGCCTCATTAACTAAAGACTTTAGGACAATGTATTTCTTGCTTAAATCTGTGGGAGTAGTTTTGGTGGGAGTGGGTTTTGGTATTATTAAAGACTTGGGCTCGTGTCTTGGCTCTGTTGCACGAGTAAAGGCACTGATTGGTGGGGTAATAGTTTTGTCAATTAAAGCACCAGATATGGGTGATGAAATCACCAGTTTAGGTCTCTGGAAGCCGATTACTTTATACCCTTTGATTCTCAACTCCTCGGCAGTTATTGAAATTACCTCGGAACCTGACACTTCATCTCCTACCATTACCACTTTTGTTTTTCTGCCATTATTAATTAGTGCGTAGATTTTGCCATTTGCCAATCCGATTCCAATAAATTGAACTCTGGATTTTTTTAAGCGGCTTTTTCTTATTTTTGTTTGTATTACTGTCTTAACTGGCTCTTTAACCGCCAGAACCTTGACCACCTTATCTTTTGGCAAGGAAACAGAATTTGCCTGGCTATTGAATTTGTAATCAAGTAGCTGGTAGTCATTAGACTGATAATATTGATATGATATTAATACAACAAATATCACTCCAAGTAAATAATTCATAATTATGAATGTTTCTCCAGAATCCTAATAACGCTATCCTTTCCTAACTCACTAGCTAAATCAAATATCGTTTTCCCTGCATAGTTGACTGTGTCCAAAGAGCAATCGGCGAAAATCAACATCTTTATTATATCTATGGCTCCAGTTGTCACTGCCCAATGTAAAGGGCCATCGCCGGCGCTATTAGTAATATCAAGAACAACATCTCTAAGTAGCAGTAATTCAACTACCTGTTTATTGTCACTATCGATTGCCATTTGCAAAAGAGGTTCGCCACTATCTGAAACGTAATTCACATCCGCGCCTCTCTCCATTAGCTCTTGGGCAACACCAATAGCTCCAGTGAAAATAGCCCATTGCAATGGCATCAATCCCTCGCCAATATTAGCATCTGCACCATGTTTTATGAAAAATGCTATAAGACCCCGGTACTTGTTTCCATTTTGACATGCCCACATCAATCCCTCTTGTGGCCTTAAACCCTCATTTATTAACTTAGTTAATATATTTATATTGTTTTTTTCGCAAGCTTTACTTAACACAGTTGTGTTTGTGGAATCAGCATAATCCCAATCAATTTTATTTTCTGACACTATAGCATCGATATCAGCCAATTCCCTTTTATCAATAGCCAATATTAAATCATCCATGATGGAATTAACTGGTGCCTGATCTTCAATAGGAGCAACAGATTTATTAGAGATAAATATTTCAGTACTTCCAGTTTCTTTGGGCTGTTGTTTCTTGGTTGGGATAATAATTGTATATATTAGATCCTTGCCTATATTAAATAGAAGGTTTCCGTTGGCACTTCTGGACATCTTAAATCCACTATTTATAAGCACCCTTAGGGAGTCTGATACCTCTTTATTTGTTAATAGTGCCCTGTTAGCAATAGACGATACTGTATTTTCTGTATTTTCATCTGCGTTTAAAATGATTGCTATAGTGGTTTGCCATGAGTTGACATCCGGCATCCTTTTGCCAACAATATTTTGCATGGCAAGCTTTAACTTATCTATTGATTGTGGCATTTTTTATAGCATTCATTCTGGTTAATTAATTATATTGCTTGCCATTATCATAGTCAAGAATTAAATAAATAATCATTTACTTGACATTATGTATATGTTGATTTATTCAACTATTTAGGCATACTTATTAATTATCGCAATTAATACCCTTACCAAAACCCACATGAATAAAAAAAAATATAATTTAACATATATTGGTATGGCAATAATTGCTATTGGATTAGTAGCTTTTTTCTTTAAGCTTATTTCCGCAAACTCAAGCCTGATTGACTTCGTTGATTCCCAATCTGATACAAGTATCACCAACGTACTAACGAAAAATAAGAATGAAATAAGAAGATTTATGCTGCTGGAGCCAGATTGTGAAAAATCATGTAAAACTTTTAATTCCTCTAGCATCGACAGGATTATTATTGGAGATGGTAAAGATGCTAGAATCTATACTAATGAAAATGTTTATGGCGATGAATACCTTTCTGGATTCTTTAGCCACACATCTGCAAAATTCTACGAAATATCTTACGATTACGATGGTGTACCAATCAAAGCTTATTTTCCAATCAAAAACCTATTAGCATCTCCTGTATATTCTATTTACGTTGGAAACTCTCTTGTAATGGGAGAATCAACGACCAGCCTGGTAATGATTCCTGGTACTAATATCAGGACATCTTCATTTGGTTCAAAAATACCAAACCTTTTATCTGGGATAATAATGTCCTTAGTATTTTTTGGATTGATGTTATTTGGGTTTTTTAGCTATAGGAAAGAAAATAATGCCCTTAAATTGCAAATTGACGACCAAACCCTATCGCTAACTGAGGCCAACAAGGAACTTGAAAACGAAAGAGATGTTTTTGCTGATGGGCCGGTGATTATCATTAAGTGGTCATCAGGTTGGCAATGGGATGTATCATATGTTTCCCCTAATACTCCAAAAATAATTGGGTATGGCTATGCTGACTTTATGACCGACTTACATTATGACCAGATTATTCATGGTGATGACATTCAAAGGATTAGGGATGACATTGAAGATGCAGTAAAGCACAATAAAACCATGATTGACCATAGGGAATTTAGAATTAAGAAAAAAGATGGTGGCTATATATGGGTTGACTCGAATACAAAAATGATTCAATTTGACGGTGAAATTCAAATGTTATCTTACCTTGTTGACGTCAATGATAAGATGGATGCCTTCAGGGGCTTGAGGAATCAGAGATTGGCGATGGATCAGGCAACAATCCTCTCATCCACAGATTTGGAAGGAAATATAACATACGTCAACGACAGATTCTGTGACTTATGTGGATTCGCCAGAGAGGAGCTTATTGGTAAAACATATGAAATACTCAATAGTCGTGTTCACTCCAGTGAACTATTCCGACATATGTGGGCAGAAATAAGCCAAGGCAAGCCTTGGGCTGGTGAAATTTGTAATCAAAATAAAAAGAACCAGAGGTTCTGGATAAACATGACAATCATTCCTTCGTTGACAGAGGCTGGAAATGTATTCGAATTTCAGGCAATTAGTTTTGAAATAACTGAAGCAAAAAATGACCAAGAGAGAGCGATAAAACAAAAAGCCATTGCCGATAAGGCCAATGAAGCTAAGAGCCACTTCTTGGCAAACATGAGTCATGAGTTGCGTACCCCCATGAATGGACTAATGGGCATGGCGACCTTGTTGCATAATACAGCACTATCAGATCAACAGATTAAATTTGTTGATGGCATTCTTTCATCTGCTGACCATCAGTTGTCTATATTGAATAATATTTTAGATTTATCCAAGATGCAGTCAGGACACATGGATCTGGAAAACATTGAGTTTGATTTGCTTGATTTGCTGAACAACACCATTACCTTATTTTCTCCAACTGCGAATGCCAAAGGCATCGAATTGGGGTTGGTTTTTGCTAATGATGTTTGCATGGAATATTCTGGCGACAAGTCTAGGCTGAAGCAAATTATTACAAACTTAATAAATAATGCCATCAAATTCACGCACTGGGGTAGAATTATAATTAAAGTTTCGAATTTAGATAAGGATTTGGGAATTAGAATAGAAGTTGAGGACACTGGTGTTGGTATTGCTCAAGGCTCTCAAGATAAACTATTCAAGAAATTCTCACAAGTAGACGAAACCATTACCCGTAAATTTGGTGGTACAGGTCTTGGTCTTTCTATTTGCAAATATATCACTGAAGCATTTGGTGGTACCATTGGGGTTGACTCTGATTTAGGTGCTGGTTCCACCTTTTGGGTAGAACTACCATTGGAAAAAGTAAAAAGTGATAAACCTACTAAAATTGACCCCTCGATCAAGGTAGTGATTTCTGGCAACCTTACGCAGACGATGGACATCTATAGAGAGATTTTTAATACTCATTCAGTTTCCTACTCTATCACTCCTTCAGTTGCCGATGTTTTTAGTGTTGATTTTGATGAGAGATTTGACGTTCTATTTATCGTTTGCCCTAAAGACAAAAAAGAAATAGACAATATTATTAGTATCATTGAGGAACATCCAGATGTTATTGAAAAGTCTATATTCTCACTGGACATAGAAACTGACCCTGAAATTATCAGTAATAAAAAAATAAGAACTGTTACTAGACCGGCGACATCTTGGAATGTTTTAGAGTCATTGGACGCATCAATAAATTCTAGACCTATTGTAAAGGCTAACAGAGTGAGTCAAGAGGATGGTCCTGGCTTATTTGACAAAGAGCACTTATCTCCTGGCACGAAAACGCTAATTGTTGATGATAACAAAAACAATAGGGATGTTCTACAAATGTTCATTTCATCCCTAGGTGGGGAATCTGACATGGCTAGAGATGGTAGTGAAGCTGTAAAAATGGTGGAAAAGGCTGAGTACGATATCATTTTTATGGATTGTCATATGCCGGTCATGGATGGATTCCAAACAATTGAAAAAATAAGAAACATGGGCATTCACACGCCTATCATCATGGTTACAGCGGACATAACAAAGGAAACAGAAGAAAGGGCAAATGAGGTGGGGACTGATGGGTTTATGCTTAAACCAATAGATGTTGATGAACTAAAGGCTACGCTTAGCAAGCACACCATGATTAAGTCTAAACAATTAGCTGTTGCTGAAGAGGATACTGAAAGTGAGCCAGAAAGTGAAAAAGAAACTACATTGAATTTATCATCATTAAACATGATGCTTGACTTAGATGAAACATCAACTCGGCAAATAGTGGGTGATATTGTTAAGGAATATCCGAGTTTTAGTAAGTCTACTAAGAAACTATTAAAAGATGAAGATTATGAAAAACTGGAAAGAATAATACATAAATTTAAGGGTGGGTCGCTATCCTTTGCTAATCACTCTATATTGGATATTTTTGCTGATTTAAACGTTTATTTACAGGAAAACACCGAGTATGATAAAGAGTATGTTGCCACAATGACAAAGAGCTGTGTCGATAATTCGAAAATCTATATAAAGGAGTTAGCTGAATACGCTAAATAACAATAATGAGAAATAGAACAACTGTTGAAATTATTCCCATTAATAAATTCCCACTACAGGGTTCAATTCTTGGAGATATAATATCAATATCAGATGATGACATATCCATCTCAATACCTAGTCTCTTAAAGGGATTTTTTGCTGCAAAGGATCATGTTCTTATATTTATACGCAGTCATGTTGGAAAGAACTTCGAGTCTGATTGTGATGTTAACGTATATTCTATCTTCCATAACACTGAAGACGGTAGAACAATCATAAATGCATCTTTTATCAATGGAACACACCCTATGCCAGAAATTATTGATGAAGTAAAAAACTCATCAAATGAGGATAAAATCAGGGAATTTTTTAATCAGTTTTAAAACCTTATGCCATTTCGGCTTTTTTTAATTTACCGACGGCTTTTTTCTCTATTTGCCTTGCCCTTTCCCTTGTAACTCCAATAACTTGACCAACTTCCTCTAAGGTATACTCCTTACCCACGCCCAAGCCGAACCTCAATCGAACAACCATCTCCTCTCTTTTGTCCAGGATGGTCAGCATCTTTTGTACCTTTTGTGCTGATTCTTTATCATTGGCCTCTGATGTATTATCAGCAAGTAAATCTATCTTCTCAACGCTACTGTCAGCATCGCCTATTATTTCATTCAAACTAGAGCATGAATTTGGGTTTCCCACTAGTGAGTAAGCCTTATCCACATCAATATCCAATTCTTTTGCCACACGTCCCATATCGCCGTATTCTGAAAATAGTGCCAGGGCTTTTTTCGTTAAGTTTTGGACACCAGCTGGAACATGCACTGGGCTATCATACCTAGATAAATTCTTAGATATATATTGTCTAATCCACCACGTAGCATAGGTTGAGAACTTGATTTCTGCCTTGTTATTAAACATATCTATAGCATATATTAACCCCAATGACCCCTCTTGAAGCAAATCAATTTCCGTCTCCTCATCTTTGTTGTATTTTTTGACAACTGAATAAACTAAT
>JYMV01050529.1_pt1 | contig 13382 bp, 9 predicted proteins | sample 338911 | NCBI WGS metagenome assembly JYMV01 (sample SAMN03354496, study PRJNA234377) | hydrothermal vent metagenome | biome: Deep sea; feature: Hydrothermal plumes at the Eastern Lau Spreading Center, Western Pacific Ocean; material: Seawater | place: Tonga | collected 2009 | depth 2000 m m | reverse complement strand
GAGTTAGCTGAGAATAAATTGGATTTCAAAATAGTATAAGTTGAATAGAGATTTTCTAAATAGGATTTTATCTACCAAAACTGTAAAAGATTCTAAACAACTTCTATTAGAGTATATACAATCTTCACAATCTGTTTTAGATGCTATCGATTTTGCTATTGAGGCTCATAAAGGTCAAAAGAGGAAAAGTGGAGAACCCTATGTAATCCACCCTATTTTGGTCGCCTCTATCGTTGCCAATATCTCTGGCAATGAGTCTATGGTGGTCTCTGCTCTCCTCCACGATGTTGTGGAGGATACCCAATTTGGGTTGGAAGATATTCGCCAGAGATTTGGAGATGATGTAGCCTTCTTAGTTGATGGTCTTACCAAAATTGATACTATCCGCGAAAAGGAACTACTGCCTTCCAATGTCGATGGAGGAGGGGGAAAGCTCACCTCATCGGCTCTAAGTTTCCGCAAAATGGTAACTGCATCTATCCAAGATATTCGGGTATTGATAATAAAGCTTTGTGATAGGGTTCATAACCTTCTTACCCTCGATGCTCTACCCGAAAAGAAACAGCTTAGGATAGCCGAAGAGAGTTTGGTAGTCTATGCTCCTATCGCTCATAGATTGGGAATTTCATCTCTGAAAAGTTTGATAGAGGATTTGAGTTTCAAATATCTTTTTAAAAAAGAGTATGAGGAGATAAGTAGCTATATAGACAAATATGAGGAATCTCTCAGGGTTAAACTTCACAATTTTCGCGAACGAGTAGCGGTAGAGCTTGTGAAAAATGGGTTTGATAGAGATGAATTTACTATCAAGTCAAGGATAAAGCACAAATATTCCATATATAGAAAAATGCAGAAGAAGGGGATAAATATCGATGAGGTTCTAGATTTACTGGCTATTAGAATCATAGTTCCAACCCCAATTGATGCATATAGAGCCTTAGGAATAGTCCATCTCAATTTTAAACCCTTAGCATTCAGATTCAAAGACTACATATCCCTACCGAAAGAGAATGGGTATCAGACTCTCCATACAACGGTAATCGATAAGAGTTCTATCTTTGAAGTCCAAATTAGAACTTTTGAGATGGATAGAATGGCTGAATATGGATTGGCTGCTCACTGGAAATATAAGCAGTCTATAAACCATATCAATACCGATTGGATAGCTTCGTTCGGAAATAGTAAAGAGAATTTCAGTGGAGACTATCGAGACATCATCAAATACAACCTATTCACGGAAGATATTCATGTCTATTCTCCAACTTACGAGGTATTCACTTTACCGAGTGGTTCGGTTGCTCTCGACTTTGCCTATAAGATACATTCAGATTTAGGAAATAGGGCTAAGTTTGCCTATGTGAATAAGAGAAAGGTATCTCTATTGACCGAACTCCAAAACGGGGATATTGTGAAAATAATTACAGATGATAAACCTATCCCGAGATGTAGCTGGATAGATTCGGTAAAAACTCATCAAGCTATCAAGGGAATAAAGGCTCTCTGTAACCAGAGAATTAGAGAGATAGATACCCAAACAGGATTTAATATCCTAAAAACGATTTTTGGCTTTTCGAAAAAGAGAGTTGAGAGAGAATTAGAAAAATTGGATTTCGTTGAAAACATCTATAAAATAGCTACCAATAGAAATAGCCTAAATGATATTGTTTCAAGGATTACCCAACGGATTGAGTTGAAAAATAAGAAATTTCTACCTTTTCTAATTAGAAATAGATATAAGTTGAGAGAATACCAATTCAAATCCTTGAAGATACTTTCAAATAGGAATATTGATGGGGTGAAGTTCGACTATTGTTGCCACCCATACTATGGAGATAGCATAGTTGGAGTTCTAAAAAATAGTGATGTATATGTCCATCATAAAATGTGTTCTAAGATTGGACAAGATTTGGAAAGTTTGGAGATGGTCTATATAGAGTGGAAAGAGACCACTAGTTACAAATATTACCTAATTGTTAGCCTTTCAAACCATCGAGGAGCTTTGGCAGATTTTCTAAAATACCTTGCAAAGATGAATATCGATATTATCTCTATCAAAAGTGAGAAGGACAAAACCAATAGCGACTATGCTACATATTTTGAGTTGGAGATAGAGACAGCTGAAAAGAGTATAGAGAAGTTGGAGAAAAAGCTCCAAAACAGAACCCAAATTATTCAGCTGGTCTATGCAAAAGACAAATATAGGAAATAAATTCAAACATGAGAACAGAAGACCTCATCACTCCTATTGGAAATAGAATCCACCTCTATGAGAATATGGGTAAATCCCAAGTCTCTTAGTTTGCTCTTCAAATTCCTTACTATCTCCTCACACTCTTTCAATAGATAGTCATCTCTATCTAAAACTACATGGAAGGAGATGAAATTATGTTTAGAGCTTGGTTGGTATATATGTAAATCGTGAAACTCCACTATCCTACTATCTTTCAAAATAGTATCACCCAATTTCTCCTCACTCAAATAGAAGCGGTTAGCATCGATAAGGGCTAAAAAACTTCTCTTTAAAAGAGGGTAGGAGTGGAGAATAATATATATAGAAAATATCACAGTTAGAACACTATCGAGATAATAGATATTGTAGAAATATATCACTATTCCAGCCACCACAACTCCAACCGAAATTAGAGCATCAGCCAACATGTGAAGATATGCAGAGTAGATATTGGCATCTTCTTCATGATGGTGGTTATGGTCGTGATGGTGATGTGGGCAACTGCTAATACCTTTTAAAAGATAAGCACTAAGTCCATTTGCCACAATAGCTATTGTTCCTACAATCACCATGTATATAGGTTCTATCTTTTCAACATGGGAAAATTTCGAAATGGCTTCATAGATGAGGTAGAACATAGTGAGAATTAGAAACATAGTATTCACAAAACTCGCCATCATCTCAATTCTCAAAAATCCAAAAGTCCATCTAAATGTAGTGGGTCTCTTCTCCAATTTCACCGCTATATAGGTAATTACAATAGCCAGAATATCGCCTCCATTGTGGAGAGCATCGGCAATAAGGGCGAAGGAGTTGGCGAGTAGTCCAAAAACTATTTCACCAATAACGATAATGAGATTGAAAAAGATAACCCATAGTAATCTCTTCTCTCTCATTCTACATCACTCCTAAAATGGACACCTACCGATTTTCTATTTTTCAGAGCAGAGCTAATAATTTCAGCTGATGCTAATAGTTGGAGTTTTAGAACTCGTCCAATATCTTTAACCATCATCTCTCTAATTCTACTTAGTGCAGTCTGCAACCCCTCTCCGTTTCGTTCGATAGATACATATCTCCACATCAAATTTTGTAACTCATTTCGAGCCACCTCATCGCCATCTTTGTATATAGCTTTCTGGATAGTAGGAAACTGCTTAGTATTTAGAGAAATACTACGATTGAGAGAATGTTCTACCGCCCGTTTAGAAAATACAAGAGCCTCTAAGAGTGAATTACTAGCTAATCTATTTGCCCCATGAACACCAGTGGAGGCTATCTCTCCAACACCATAGAGGTTTTTATATCCCTTAACTAAGCCATTTATATCTGTCTCGATTCCTCCTATTGTGTAGTGGAATGCAGGGGAGATAGGGATAGGTTCGCTTGTGAGTTGGTATCCCTCCTGAATTAGGGTATTGGCAATAGTTGGAAAGCGGTTAATAAACCACTCTTTTTCAAAGTGGCTAATGGATAGGTAGGATTTTTTACTATGGTGGAATATAGCCCGACTTACAATATCCCTAGATGCTAATTCACCTCGTGGGTCATATTGAAATAGAAATCTTTCGCCATCTTCATCGATAATATATGCTCCCTCTCCTCGAACAGCTTCACTAATTAGAAAACTTCTACCATCGTTTAGAATGGTGGTAGTGGGGTGGAACTGCAACATCTCCATATCTCTTAGAGGTAGTCTCTTCTCAACTGCTATCCCGTGTATCTCCCCCGAAATAGAAGGGGCATTAGTAGAGTATTTGAAAAGGTTTCCAACTCCACCAGAGGCGAGAATAAGGTTTCTGGAATAGATATTCTCAACTTTTCCACCCCTCCAAACAGAGACACCATAGCTATATGTTCCATCTACCAAAATATCAGTTACAACAGCTTCATCTAATATCTTGTGTCTATTTTGAGAGAGGAGAAAAGAGTGGATATATCTCCCTGTGCCATCTCCTCCAATATGGAGAATTCTATTGGTTGAGTGAGCCCCCTCTTTTGTCCAAAGAAGATGACCATTGCTATCAGTATCAAACTGGATACCTCTATCTATTAGGTCTCTAATTACTTCTATTCCATCTTGGACAAGTATAGATATAGCTTCTCTATCTCCTTGAAAAGCCCCAGCTTCCAATGTATCTTGGATATGGCTCTCTATATCGTCTCTATCTTTTGCTACACTGATACCCCCCTGGGCATAGAAGCTATTACAATCCCAAACTCTATCTTTGGAGATGATTAGAACTTTTCTATTTTCGGGAATGTGGAGAGAGGCATATAGACCAGCTATTCCGCTACCAACTATAATATAGTCATATGTCATTTTGTTCCTCTTTCCCCTTGTGGATAGTAGGAGGGAGGAGCTTTATGTCCGCACCCTGACAATAGAAAAGATGTAATAAGTAGTAGATATATCACCCTTACCATTCTTATACCTATGTTGGAATATATGTAAAATATTACTATATACCCAATTTTTTCACTATTTCAGGATATTTTTATTTTTTTATGGTAAAAGGTCGCGAAAATTTTTTCAAAAGGGTTAAAATGGCTCTAAGAATTACAGAAGAGTGTATAGCTTGTGATGCTTGTAGAGAAGAGTGTCCAACTATGGCGATTGAAGAGGGAGACCCTATATATGTGGTCAATCCTGATAGATGCACTGAATGCATAAACGACTATGATGAACCTATCTGTATTTCTGTCTGTCCTGTTGATTGTTTCGAACCAGACCCAGACAATATAGAGAGTGTAGCTGAACTTCAACTCAAATATAAGAGAATTCAAGAAGAAGAGTAGGTTTTGGCTCGAATTACTGCCGTCATCGATTTTGGTTCAAACTCTGTTAGACTTGTCCTATTTCAAAGAACTTCACGATTTGGCTTCAAAGTCATTCATGAATCTAAACAGCGAGTTAGAATAGGAGAAGGAGCCTACCACAACGGAGGAGTTTTGCAGGAGAAGCCTATGGAGAGGGCTATCCTCGCACTTATGGGATTCAAATCTATTATGAACTCCTTCAAAGTTAGAAAAGTATTAGCTATCGCCACCTCCGCCCTTAGAGATGCTCCAAATAGAAATATCTTTCTCAATCGAGTTAGAAAAGAGGTGGGGATAAATCTGAAAGTAATTGACGGCAAAAAAGAGGCTCTATTAGGTGGAATAGCATCGGCTAACCTTCTCCACCTCTCCAAAGGGGTTACAATAGATATTGGTGGCGGTTCTACCGAATTTGCCCTATTCGAAAATAGAAGAGTTTTAGATACCTTTTCCCTCAATCTTGGAACAGTCAGATTGAAAGAGCTTTTTAGTCAAAATAGTGATATTGAAGGAGCTAGAAAGTATATTAGGCAAGAGCTGTCAAATTTACCAAATGAATTCCGGTATCCCACTCTCATAGCTATTGGTGGAACTCTTAGAGCATTGGCTAAGGTAATTCAGAAAAGGAACAACTATCCAATTAGTAGGCTTCACGGATATAGATACTCCTATCCAATTGAAAGAGATTTCATCAACTCCATTATTTACAGTTCCAATAGCGAACTTTTGAAAATAGGTATAAAACAGAACAGGCTCGATGTAATCCGATGGGGAGTTTTGATATTTCAAGAGATAGCCGAACTCTTTGAAATTGATGAGGTGGTTACAAGTGGAGTTGGGATTAGAGAAGGAATATTTCTATTTGATATTTTGAGGAGTTCGGGTCGAAGGTTTCCAACCAATCTTAATCCTAGTATTCGAAATATCTTAGATGAATTCCAAGTAGATGATATAAAAGTTGTCAAACATGCGGTTAGAACAGCTCATACCCTCTTTGATATTTTGCAACCTCATCTAAATTTAGATTCCAAATTCAGACAACTAATTACATATAGTTCAAAACTCTTAGAGATAGGGATAAAAGTAAATTTTTACGAAAATAGTAAAAATGGTTTTTACCTAATTATCAACAGGTTGATATATGGTATTTCCCATGAAGATTCTCTATTGGTAGCCCTCCTAGTGAGATTCAGCTCTAAAAGTAGGATAGCTGATGAGGTGTTACAGCAATATAGAGAGTTACTACCTCCAAAATCTACAATAGACCATCTCCATGCAATTATCTACATCACAAAACTTCTGCTATCCGATTATGCTCCAAAAAGTAAATTCCGATTTGCATATATAGATAACAGATTGGAAATACGAATATATAGCCCTCCTCTATTTCAAATGGTAATAGAAAAGTTTCAGCCATTGGAAAATTTAGAGATAGAACTAATTCCAGAGTTTGAAGATAGTAAATGAGAGAGTTAGGATATAGAATAGAGGATATATTAGAGAGAAACGGAAATCTATTCCAAATATCGAAAGAGATAAGAAAGTATATAGAAGAATATAGAAAAGGTCTAAAAGAGGAATTTATAAACGGGTTGAGAGGGCGACAATTTGTATTGAAATACAACAGATTTTACGACTCAATCATATCCCTTATTTACAAAGTAGTTTTGCGAAAGATGTTTAAAAACTATCTACCTATGAGGAACTCTATTCCGATAGTTATCGTCGCCTTAGGTAGCTATGGACGAGAAGAGATGACTATCCATAGCGATATAGATTTGATGGTGGCTTATGTAGAGATAGAAGGGTTCAATATTGAGAAGATAATAGAGAAATTTATCTATCTCGCTTGGGACTCTGGATTGAAGTTGGGACATAGAGTCCATTCTATCTCTGAAATAGTAAAAGTGGCTAAGAGTAATGAGACTATAAAAACGGCGATGATTGAATCGAGAAAGATAATAGGCTCTTCTTTCGTTTGGGGAGTGCTTCAAGACCAGCTAAACATTATTCGAGAAGATGAGAAAGAGGAGTTTATCACCCAAAAAATGGAATATAGAGCATTTGGAAAAGTGAAACTTTATGGAGCTATGGAGGTAGATTTAAAAGAGGGGATAGGAGGGCTTAGAGATAGTAATGGTCTCTTCTGGATTTTGAATGTTCTATATAGAGCCAACTCTATTAGGGATTTGGTAGATGAACTATTTAGCGAAAGTGAATATAGAAGCTATATATCAGCAATGGACTATATCCTATCAGTCCGAACAGCCCTCCACCTCATCAACAAGAAGAAGAGGGATAAGATAGTTTTAGATGATATTCCTATGTTAAGCGAGATGGTCGGAATCTCTTCTCATGTCCAATTTTCTCAAAAACTTATCCAATCTCTCTGGGTTGTCCGTTCATTTACAAATAGGATTGTCTGTAAAGTAGTTCAGAAAAACAGGACTTACAAAATTGGAAATCTTGTGGAATTCCTCGTCTATCTTCCAGATAGCGATACCCAGATAGAAAGTATCCTAATTGAGATAGATTCAGTTGGAGAGTTGGATAGAAATCAGTTTCTAAAACTATTCCAGAGAAAACATCTATATCCAGTGATAGAGTTTCTGGTAGCCTCCAATCATTTGCATAAGATATTTAGACCGTTTGAAAAAGTTATGTTTTATCCTCAATTCGATGGATACCATAAACATTCGGTAGATATTCACTCTATCAAGTCCCTCAAAGAGATAGAAAATATAGAGGTTGAACCGCTAAAAAGCATATATCACTCCCTTACACAAGAGGAGAGGATAATTTTGAAAATTGCTACACTCTTTCACGATGTAGGAAAAGGGAGAATAGATGACCACCGCAAAGTAGGGGCAAAGATAGTTAAGCAGTTCCTAAATGAGTTGGGTATAGGTTGCTCTATTGTGGAGAGGGTGGTTTTACTAATCCGACACCATACCCTCATGAGTGAGGTAGCATATCACGAGGATATATATAGCGATAAAGTGATATTTAGCTTCAATTCCAAATTGAAAGATGAGACCAATCTGAAACTGCTCTACCTTCTAACTTATGGAGATGCTAAGAGTGTAGCAGGTTCTCTAAATTCGTATAGTTTGAATCTTTTGAATGAACTATATAGAAATAGCATAGGCTCATTTGGTAATAGGGAACTTTTAAAAGAGGGAGAGAGAAGAGAGAAGAGAGAACGACAAATATCCAATAGTGAGAGATTCAAAAACCTACCTCGTAATTTGCAAAAAAGAATATTGAAAATAGCTTCAAATTTGGCATTTTTCAAATTCTCCAACGATGAACTATTGGATATAGCTGAATGGCTATACAAAACTGAAAATTTCGATTTCAAAATAGAAAATAGAGATTTCCTATCCCTCAAAGTGGTTAGAAAAAATATCTGTAATTTCGATATTTCCTATCTTCTGAATAAAACCAAATTCCTATCGGTTGTTTCACTCGATATTTTCGAATTTTTCGATGGTGGAAAATATTTCCAAATAGACTTTTTAGAGAGTATAGATATAGAAGATATTCCATATATTGAAGAGATAGTTAGAAACTCTTTTCTAAAACAAAAGAGAGAGAAGATTAGGGATATTCCAAAAATTGGAGCTGATGAGGTTGTTCTAAATTACGACTACTCCAATAGCTATGCAAAGATATTTATCCATACCAAAAACCAAAATGGACTATTAGCCTATCTATTTCAGGTATTTGAGGAGTTTGGAATAGATATAGTCTCCTCCAAAACCCAAACTTTTAAAAGAAGGGTAAAAGATACATTTTTGGCGAAAAAAGAGGCGAACGATAGGGAGAAGTTCGAAAGGGTCATTAGGGAGATAGTAAATTAGCCTATATCTTTTCCCATATCTTTTCCCTAAGTTCTACTATCCCCTTTTTCTTAGTGTTTGAAATGAATAGAGCCTCTTTCTCTCCTCTCCTCAAATTGTTCAAATCGTTCTTTTTCAACTTATCTATTTTTGTATAGACTTTTAGAATATTTCTATTCAAACTTTGTAGATACTCAAATACTTGAGTATCTATCTCTAAATCTCTATGTCGTGCATCGATGAGGTAGATAAATAGCGATATTGTCTCTCGTTCCAATATAAACCTGTTCAAATTCTTATCCCACTCTCTCTTTTGCTCTTTGGAGACTTTCGCATATCCGATACCGGGCAAATCCACAAGTCTAAAATGTTTTTCAACCTCATCGAGTTTGAAAACAACATCAAAGAAATTTATCAACTTAGTTTTTCCGGGGGTATTAGAACTCTTAGCTAAATTTTTTCGCTCCACGAGTGAATTTATAGTAGAACTCTTACCCACATTACTTCTACCGAGAATAGCAATCTCCACCCTATCAGGTGGTGGAGAGTTGGAAATCTTTGAAGCAGATTTCAGAAATGAGACTTTACTAACTTTGACCATTATAGATAATTGACTAGGCTAAGATTTTGAACTTTTGCAACTGTCTGCAACATCGCTTGATAATTTAGGGATAGAGCTTGAAAATAGCTCGAAGCCTCAGCAAAATCTGTTGAAATAGTTTCAGTCTGAACCATCTTCATATTTACAGTTAAAGCCTCTACTCTATCTAGTGTATAGTTGATATTTTGCATCTTAGCTCCAATTTCTGCCCTCTCTTTTGTTATATGGTCTGTTACATGAGTGATATTGTCGATTGCCCCTTGAAGACCTAAATTATCTTCAAATCCAACTCTACTACTATCAGGGTGATATAGGTCTTGCTCAACCGCCTCTATCGCATCATCTATCGATTTGAAAATATCTACCGTCGGTCTATCGAAATCTATCGCTTTGTTTGAGTTGAAACTTATTGGCACTCCTTCATTGGTAGAAAAGTCATGCACTCCGCTATCGTAAATAGCTACTTCCATTTTTGAAGTTGATGAGGTCAAATCGCGAATTTCTAACTCTCCGTGGCTGTTTAGTCGAACATCTACATATTTTTCAGCAGTAATTACATCGCTACTAAAATTGCCACTACCAGAAACCCCTGAAAAAGCTATTTCCAATACTTCATTGAGTTGCTGATATGTGAAGTCTTTCGCCCCTCCCTCTAATTGGTAGGTTGCTCCGTTTATAGTAGCCGTTGTAGTATTTTCTCCAAAAGTAAGAGAGGCGGTTACATCTTCACCATTGATATTTTTCCCCTCTATATTTAGAGTTCTGTTGAGAAGCGAACCACTCGCAACCTCATCGAGAGTAGTAGATGAGGTTGCATAACCTTCATCTACTGATATGAACTGTTGAACATTACTTTTTAGTAGGTTTCCATCTTTTCGAAACTTAGCGGTATCCATCGTGTTGGCTGATATGTCGCTACCTGTTTTTACAAACTCTATTAGATTATCTTGTGAGAGTTGGGATATATCATCAACATTTTCAGTCGAACCGACCATAAAGAAATTTAATTTTCCATTTCCGCTCTCTTTGTCTCGGATAATAAATTGTCCATTATTGGAAAGCTCAACAGTAACCTCGTCGTTAAAAGCCAATCTTATCTCTTCTGCCAAATCGGAAACTTTTACATTAGCTGGGTCATCTACTTGAAATTTATGTTTAAAACTTGTTCCATCTGGACGAGTTCCACTAAGATAGAAAGTGGTAGGCTCGTTCTTTCCTGTCATATCCAAAATAGAGTCGTCTAATGTAATATACTCCTCTTTTGGTGGGGTCTGTTGGAGAGAAGTTTGATTTAGTTTTCTAACATTGGTCGAGACTTGACTATGGATATTTCTATCATACCCCAAAAATAGAGACTCTCCATCTATGCTATATTCCTGCTTCTGAAATCTATCGGTGGTAATTGTAAGAGGCTTATTATTCCCCTGATAGTTTCCCTCTCCATCGATAGGAGGAATTTTAGAATTAGTCCCACTGAATAGATACTCTCCATCAACTTGGGTATTTGCGAGGCTATATAGATGACTTCTAAGACTTTTCAACTCATCTACCAGAGCTTCCCGGCTTGTTGTGGAATGAACTCGCCCCCCGTATGCTAATAGTTTGGATTTGAAAGTATCCAGAGTATCAACCATCTGCCCAAGAGTGGAGTCGGTATATTGAGCAACAGCTTTGGCATGTTCGGCACTCTCTTTAAGTCGTGAATTGAATTGAATATCTGAATCTAAATCGATGGTTTTCTTAAATAGTGAGGCATCTTCAAAGCCTTTACTTATCTTCTTTCCACTGCTAATCTGTTCAGATACCTTGTTGATTTTCTGTCTTAAAACAGGATTGTAGCTATTGGATATTTGCATTACTACTCCTCTTTTTTGGAAATTCGAATTATTGTAGTATCATCTTCTAAATTCATAAAGTCCAGCTTTTCAAAACTTTTTTGGAGATACTCCCTATCTCTTAGTAGTCTATCCAAATCTATTCCCAAATCTTCACTATCTTCAACTAAACCATCGGTAAATATTAGGAAAGATTTGAAATCTGTAAGTTTCACAGTAGATATATTGAAATCAAAAGCAAAGTTCATAAAAGGGATATTGTTAGCTTTTGTTAAAACTACATTATCACCATCTAATATCATTGGGGGATACATTCCAGCCACCACATACTGAACCTCTGAAAAGTCGCTCTTAAACCAGAAAAGTCCGCAAGTGAGTTGCTCTTCATCTGTCAAAATATATTGGATATTATCCAGTATCACCTCCATAAGTTCATTGAATGAGTTACTGCTCTTGATTTTATTTTTAATAACGGCTGAAATTGAATAGGCTGTCAGTGATGGAGCTATCCCGTGTCCCATTGCATCGACTATATAGACAAATATATCTCCTGTCGAAGTTGTATAGATGGAATAGCTATCTCCACTCAAAATATCAGAGGGTTTATAGAAAATATCTATATCCAGATTTTGGACACTTTCCAAATCGTTTTGTAAAATCTTTGTCTGTTTTTGGTAAGCCTTCTCCTGTTCTTGAAAATAGTAGTTGGCTATCTCTGAAATGTTTTTCATCTTTACAGTTTGAGCCACAAATAGAGAGAGTATAGAAAGAAGTTGGGAAACATCTTTTGTCCATTGAACTTTACGATTACTAAAATTGATAATTTCTATCACAATTGCAGTGTGGTAGTTTCTATATTGGATTTTGTGAAATAGGATATTTTCGACCTGTTCAGGATAGTAAGGTGCTTTTCTCAACTCTTCCAAAATTTCTCTATTGTTCTCTTCTGAAATCAAAACAGTTCTATTTTCTCCAAATAGGGGGTCTATTTTCGACTTTTCGAGATAAATTCTATTTTTATCTATATAGCTCCAATACTTCCCTTTATCCTCTTCACTCTCAAACCATATTAGAATATTGTCGGTATTCAAAATACCACCAGCACATATCTGAATATTCCTTATTGTATCTACTAGGTGGCAATCCCGAAAATCTTTCGATATGAAGCTTTCAATTATGTGTTCTAAATTCAAGGTCTATCCTTCAAGTTTGGTAATTGAAATATATTACTATAAATTTGACTTTATAAATTACATTAGATAATATTTTTTAAAAGAGAAAAATTACTATTTAGGATTTGATATGAATAGAAAATATTTTCTAAGTCTTACAACTGCTATTGCCCTATTTGCTACTGGTTGCGGTGGCGAAAAGGAGAAAAGCAAAAAGCCAGAATTAGACCCATTAGCTCAGAAAGCAATTGAAAGCGGATTAAAAGCAATCCCAACAGATACCAAAGAGCTTTATAAAATAATAGATAATCCTCAAAATAGGATTACCCCTGAAAAGGTGGAATTTGGTAAAAAGCTCTATTTCGACCCTCGACTTTCAAAAAGCAATCTTATCAGCTGTAACACCTGCCACAATTTAGCACTCGGTGGAGATGATGATATTCCAGTGGCTACTGGTCATATGTGGAGAGCAAATCCTCACCATCTCAACTCTCCAACTGTATATAATGCAGTCTTCAACTCTTCACAATTTTGGGACGGACGAGCCACCGATTTGGAACATCAAGCACAGGGACCAATCTTAGCAGGTCCTGAAATGGCTTCAACCAAAGAGATAGTAATCAACACCGTGAAATCTATCCCTGAATATGTAGAAGATTTTAAAAAGGCCTTTGGAAATACAGAGATTACTTACGAAAAAATTACATCAGCTATTGGAACATTTGAGAGAACCTTAGTAACTCCAAGCAGATTCGACGACTTCCTAAATGGAGACTCTACCGCCCTAAGTGCAGAAGAGAGAGAAGGGCTAAAATTGTTTATCGATAAAGGGTGTGCCTCTTGCCATAGTGGATATGGAATTGGTGGAGCTTCTATGCAGAA
>JYMV01037552.1_pt1 | contig 13385 bp, 10 predicted proteins | sample 338911 | NCBI WGS metagenome assembly JYMV01 (sample SAMN03354496, study PRJNA234377) | hydrothermal vent metagenome | biome: Deep sea; feature: Hydrothermal plumes at the Eastern Lau Spreading Center, Western Pacific Ocean; material: Seawater | place: Tonga | collected 2009 | depth 2000 m m | reverse complement strand
AAGGATGGGAAAAACTGAAAGAGAAAAGTATAGGATCACCGTTCCTGATTGTATACAAAGAATTGAGGAACAAACACAAGGTCAGGTTACAGTTGATGATTGGTATCCTGTACCAAGCTGTATGCCACTTACAAACGTGATTGAGGCATTTTCAAGTAAACCAAAGTACGAATTATCAATTCATTTTGCTTGTGGTGCAGGCACATATGTCTTTGAAGATGCAGATACAAAGAAACTTGTCCCTATGACACGGTTCTGTGACCTTCAAGGAATGCTTGAACTGTTTGAAGACAAATCGGAAGAAATTCGTTCTGGTGCTAACAAGTACTTTACAATGTTAGAAGTAGTAAGAAAACTGAAAGGCTTCATTGATACGAACAAGCAACCAGCAGGTCTAGATTTGGCGAAAATGTTTAGCAGTATACTAATGAAAAGATCATTTGATGCAGTTGGAGGCTTTCATGTCAAAGGACTATTCTTAGGCATGATGCACTTCCAGGACAAGTATAATGAAGACCTTGAAAGATTGCAAAGATGTGATATTCATTATGTGACACCTGACCTTAGAATCGTACCATTCTGTGCATTTAATGTAATCCCAGAATGGTATAGGGATAGAATTCAAAAGAAATATTCTATCACCGTCGAGGAATGGGAAGAAAGAGAAGGTGAAAAACTTGAAGATGGACTTTACAGAGGTCTTATGAGAAGGGGTGCAGGAGACGATCTTGCATCAGGTTGTGCAAAGAGCCAGATGTTTCATGAAGCAGAACAGGCAACAATGTAATTAGTATTAGGAAAAATCATTCATTAAATATCATTTAACATAAAAACTGCTAACAACACAATTTTTTTCATCAATTATTGGTTTGGGTCATACTCTTTGTTTATTTTATAAATTATAGGACCAGTCATTGGACCACCATCATCTCTCTCAAATGATGGAGGGATGTATACCAATTGAAATGGACCTTGTCCATCTGGAGGAAACTTGATGTCTTTTAGATAGATGGCAGTATAACCCGGTCTGAAAGTTTCTGATTGACGTTCAGGATTATCAGTGTCTACATATACTACATGTGTAAATGGTATCAATTTTCCTAAAAGTGTCTCATCCCAGAATTTATCAGTGTAACTCGTGAATTCTGGATTATAATAATCCAAAAGACGCAAATCCGCTATTTTCAAAAACCAAAAAGCCTTGCTTTCATCACCACCTTTTTGCCTAAGTGTATACAAATCCATTATGTTTTCCGCAGGCAGTTTTTCTGCTGCGAGATTTATTATAACATAGTCAGCATCTAAACCAGTTATTACTGGTGGTAAAACATACACTTCTGATTCCCAATAATCAAATAATGTAGGATATTTGTCAGCCATGCCAGGATCGTATATTCCAAGGTTTACTCCTTTATTGTCAATCCACTCATCATCAGGGCAGATGATTACACGATCTACAATACAATCTTTCCAATTTTCGAATTGATCAAACTTATTTTGGTTCTCATCATAAACGTCATCCGTTGGTCTAGTTGGATGTGTAATATCAGTTGGCAAAGTTACATAGTATGAACTTACATCAGTGTCTGCATCACTCATTAAAATTCGCCAAGCATCTTCCGGCGTGCTCATATACATAGCCGCTATTTTTCTAATCTGCCAATCTAGCAGTGTAGAATTATCAGCTAAAGTTTTTCTCTCAGCAAGAGTACTAATCCAGTATCCATAATCCCACCATGACGCAATAACGGCATCTTCAGGAGTATTTTCCCTTAACCACTGCATGGCATCAGGCCAATCATTTGTGGAAATATCAAAATTAGTACCGCTATTCAATATGGTAATAGGTAATCCTGTGTTGTTATTTGCCCAATTAATTTTTTCAGGATAAACCATAGGTACCATTAACAAGGCTACAATTATAGCCAGAAAAGAAATTTTGGTTACAACGCTTTTAGGTTTATGTCCATCTTTTAGGATTTTTGATATTAGAATTGATACGCCTATAGATGATAGTATTATAACTGAGATTGCACCAAACACTTCCAATCTTACAAATGCAGAACTGAAATAGATACCAAGAAATCCTATAATTAGAGCAAATGCGACCATTTCGCCTTTAATCTTCAAAGAACGGCTTACTTTTTTTTGGAAGAGCAACCACGCTCCTAGTCCCGCAAAGACCATCAAAATCGAGAAGAAGTAAAATGAAATATCGGTGGTTGTTGTTGCGTGCTCTGATACAGAATCTGTAAGTATGTCAGTTGTAATCAAAAACGGGTTTGCTGCGTTAAGATGCCTAAACGACGGAAGAGCAATCACGCCAGAAGAGACTATTGCGATTCCAGCTATTATAGCACCTCCTAAAAGTATAAGACCATTGCGTAACTGGGCTTTGCCAACTATACTCTTGATTGTAGTAAACGCTACCAGAAATATGGTACACCCAATTAGGAAAAACCCACTTAGGCTTGAAACATACCCAATACCGGTCCTCTCAAACAATCCGGTTACCAAAAAGAATACTGACGTAAAGATAACCGAGGTCCATATGATGAACTTGTTATCCTTTCTAAGAAATGGTAATGCTAGAAAAAAAAGTCCTATCGGTAATATGAAAAACTGGACGCCCCCCCATGAAGCAAGACCAAATGCTAGTAAGATACCACTCACCACAATCTTTGCGAGAGAGACTTTTCCTTTGTCTGACTTTAAAGCGCTAAGAAGAAGGTAAACTGCTAATAATCCAAAAAAAAGACCTAGCGGTTCAGACTTAAACCAGCCTATTGAGCCTCTCATAATGATTATAGGAGAGATGGCAAAGAAGAGCGAAGCAAAAAGTCCAGCTGCTGTGCCTCCAATTGTTCTAACTAGCGCAAATATAACAACTGTAGTAAGCGAGCCAATAACCACTGGGAACAATATTGCAAAATCATACAGACTGGAACCCAAACCAAAAACCTGGTAAAGCATTGCGGTAGTAGTATGAAGCATTACTTGTGAGGTAGCCGAAACGTCCCTTCCATATGGATGCCAGCTCAAATCGTCATGCCATTCCAAATATGCTGGAAGTCCGTTTTCTACCATAAACTGGGTTGCCCTGTAATTGAAAAACGGGTCAAATTCATTTAATTCAAAACCGTATTCTGCAGGCCCCATTCTTAGCACGAAAGATAATGAAAAGGAGAGAGCAAGTATTCCAATTATTAGCAGATAACGTCCATAATGTGGTGACTTTTCAACTTTAACTAGTCCCTTATTTGATTGCAATAAAATTGATGGAAATTAACCATCTTAATACTCTTTATCGAGTTTACCTGTCCATTTTTAAATTTTTTATAGTTGATTTTTAGTACAAATCACTACCAAAATTTAAAAATATATGATTTAAAGTTAGATTGATTTTTGTGATAAAAACTATTCTTACGGGGTAGGTGGCATAATTTTTAACTTGAAATAATTGGTATTAGATATGAAAATTCTTGTAACAGGAGGCGCTGGTTTTATCGGAAGTCATATTGTAGAATATTTAGTTCAGCGTGGAGACGATGTAACAATTTTGGATAATCTTAATGCTGGTAAGATGCAAAACTTGTCAAGAATAAATAACGATATAAATTTCGTGAATGGAGATATTAGAGATTATAAACTTCTTGAAAAATTGACAAAAGATTCTGATGGTGTTTTCCATGAAGCTGCACTCGTATCAGTTCCCCACTCATTTAAAATACAAGACGAATATTTTGATGTCAATACCAATGGGACAGAAAATATACTAAAACTTGCAAAAGAATATGGATTTAAAGTTGTTTACGCAAGTTCTTCAAGTGTTTATGGGAATCAAAAACAAATGCCAATTAAAGAAAGTGATAATAGAAATCCCGCAAATCCATATGCACAAACAAAACTAAAAGCCGAATTGCTTGCAGAAAAATATTCTGAAATGGGGGTGCGTGTAATCGGTCTTCGGTATTTCAATGTTTATGGAAGGAGGCAATCAAAAGAATATGCTGGTGTAATCAAGCTATTTTTAGGGAGAATTCAACAAAAGAAGGCTCCAAAAATTAATGGTGATGGATTACAAACTAGAGATTTTGTATATGTAGAGGATGTTGTGAAAGCGAATATTTTGGCAATGGATAGTAACGTAAAACATCAATTTTTCAATGTGGGAATGGGTTATTCCATATCTATACTAGATTTAGCTAATATGGTTATTGATGCATCTGGCTTATCTTTAGAACCTATACATGATTCTCAATTACCTGGAGATATTCGAGATAGTCAAGCAGACTTGGAATTAATTAATAAATTGCTTGAATGGAAACCAACAGCAAAACTGGCAGATTGGTTAATCGAAGTTATTTCATCTAAAAAATTCAAAGATATTTAGTATGTTTTAATCGATTATCTCTTATAGATTTAAATTAATACTAATTTTAGAGTGGGAAAAAATTTGAGATTACTAATCGGCGGTTCAAGTTCAAAAATTTTTCATTTGAAAGAATTTTCTGATTCACTGGAAAGAATTGGTGTGGAATGCAAGCTAGTTTTTGATGCAGATTATGCTGACGGATTTCCAAGTAGAAAACTTGGGAATTGGTTCAAATCTGATAAAAAATTTGAAAACCTAATTAAAGAATTTAATCCAGATGCGATTTTTGTTGATAGGCAACGTCATTTTGGTTTGGCTGCTACAAAAACAGAAGTTCCCTTATTGGTTCATCTTAGAGGAAATTACTGGGAAGAGATAAAAATGGCCAGAGAGACTCTATACAAATCTCCACCAAAGAGGATAGCCTTACAAAAATGGGAAGATATAGCTGAAAAATGTTTTGAAGGTTCAAAAATAATTTTGCCAATTTGTAATTTTCTTAGTGATATAGTAACCAAACGATATCCAGATAAACCAGTAGAAACCTTATACCAAGGAATTTCACCGTCAAATTGGTTTCACACTGATGGCATGAAATTAAAGCATCCTTGTGTTGGGTTACTTCAAAATGCTACAATTTGGGATAAAACAAAAGCGATGTTAATATTAACAAAAGTTTTAGAAAAAATGCCAAATGTTACATTCTACTGGGTAGGAGATGGTCCTTATCGTGACAAAATCATTCCCAAATTAGAAAAATTTGAAAATTTCAAGTGGCTTGGCGCTCTTGAATATCCTGAAAAAGTTAGACAGTTTCTTAGTGAGATTGATGTTTATGCCTTACTGAGTGGGATTGATATGTCACCCTTAACGCTGCAAGAGGCACAGCTAATGCAAAAACCTGTTGTTGTAACAAATGTCGGAGGCATCCCCGAACTAATGAGAAATAACGAAACTGGATTTTTAATAAATAAAGAAGATCATGACAAATTATTCGAAAAACTTGAAATTCTAATAAACAATAAAACAATGGCCAAAAAAATGGGAATGGCTGGTAGAGAGTTTATCTCAAATAACTTTAGTTGGGAAATAATTTCAAAGAATTTCAAAGAAAGAATAGAGAAGCATTTGGATTTATCTTAACGTTAATTCGTTAGAAGATTTTCATAAAATTCAATATACTTTGGTAATATCACATCCCATGTCATATTATTTTTTATGAATTCATATCCAGAGTTTGCAAGTTGATTAGCATTTTGTTTATTTTCTAACAATATGTTAACAGATTCAGCCAGCTTCTCTGGATTGTTTGGAGGAACTAATAATCCAGTTTTGTTATTTTTTATTAGTTCAGGAATACCTCCTACATCAGTTCCAACAACAGGAACTTTCAAGAAAAATGCTTCTTTAATTGTAGTTGGTAGACTTTCCATTCTGGATGGAACAACAACCACATAAGATGATTTCATTATAGTCATGGCATCTTTCCATGGACGATCAGAACAATAAACAACCTTTCCTTTTATTTGTGATTCAGCTTTTTTTAATACATCTATTCCCTTTTCAAAACTGTCCCTTCCCAGACAAGCCACTTGATTTGGAACCTTTTCGACGTATGGGAGATCAGCAAATTTAGTTACGTCTATTGGAGAAGGTAAATATTCAAAATCTAATTTGAGTTTTTCTTTATACATTTTTTGAGTTGCTTTTGAATCAGTTGTTAATTTGTCTGGCCACTTTAAGACCTGTGATTCAGCAATCTTGGCTAAAGAACTTACAGAATTGGAGTGTATGTTACTAACTTGATCACTAAAAATTCCATGAACGGACAGTACTTTTTTAGCTCCTTTGACATATTTCATGGCATAACCAGATGGAACATTAAATGCATGAACTATGTCAAATTTTTCTCTCGTAATAATTCCTTTAATTGTGCTAAATAAAGCAAAACTGGGATTCTTCAGATTTTTAATTGGTACATAAGGCACCTCCATTTTTTTTACTTCATATCCATATTCAGTAAGCTTGTTTGCTAACATTGCAGCATGACCACCAATACCCCCTGAAAATCTTGGAGATATGAAAAGTAACTTCATCATAGCAGCTTAGCATCTCGCTTAATCAGTTTTTAATTTTGAGATCCAATCGTTCTAGTACAAAATAATATTAGCTCTTAAAAAGCCGAATATAGTTTGATATATGTAAACAGACTTGAAAAATTCAAAGAAAATAGATATGAATAATATCGATGAGGTAAGAAATTCTTTAGAAACTAAATCCTTGAAGGTTTGTGTGGTGGGAATTGGAAGAATTGGTCTTCCAACTGCACTTTCATTTACAAAATCTGGTTTACGGACAATTGGTGTTGATATAAACGAAAATTTAGTCCGAACCATTAATTCTGGAGTATTTCCTTTAAATGATGAACCTGGATATGAGGAAATTTTTAATGATGCTATAAAAAATAAAATGTTTTCTACTACTACAAAAATTGAAGATGCAGTACCAGATTCTGATCTAATTTTATTGTCTTTGCCTACTCCAATGGATGAAAACAACGTCCCAGATTATTCAGCATTGAGAAATGCTGCTTCTAGACTATCAGAAATTTTATCCCCAAACTCTTTAGTAATTGTTGAAAGTACTGTCGAACCTGGATTTATTGAAGATGAAATGGTCTCCATCATCTTAAAATCTGGGCGATTAAAAATTAAAGAAACTTTCTTCATAGGTGTTTGCCCTGAAAATGCTAATCCGGGTGAAATACTATATGATTTTACAAATCTTCCAAGATTAATAGCCGGCATAAATAATGATGTAACAAAAATAATTAAAATGATTTACAATTTTGTTTTTCCAGTTGAGCTTGTTGAAATGCCAAATTGTAAAACTGCAAATGCTGTCAAATTAACAACTAATGTATTTAGAGACATAAACATTGCATTTGTCAACGAATTATCACTAATGTTTGAAAAATTAGGAATAGATACAATGAAAGTTTTAGAAGCTGCAAAAAAGAAATATAATTTTCAAGTACATTACCCGGGATCTGGAGTAGGTGGACCGTGTTTGCCTATTAATTCATATCAGCTTCTTAATACTGCAAGACGCACTGGTACAAAACTGAGTATCATTGAATCAAGTAGAAAAATTAATGAAAAAATGCCAGATCATACTGTTGAACTTATTTCTGATGCCTTTAAGGAATGTAACAAATCAATACAAAATAGTGAAATTCTAATTCTTGGTGTTTCTTACAAACCAAATGTAAAAGACATTCAATTATCTCCAGCTGAACACATAATAAAAAAATTACAAAATTTAGGTGCAAATGTACACATTTATGATCCAAATTTTTCTTCAAGTGAAGTCTTTGGTATAAAGGTTGAAGATAATCTCGATGATATACTATCAAAAATGGATGCAGCAGTAATTGTAACAGGTCATGATGATTTTAAGAAAATTGAAATTTCTTCTTTTACCAAAATGAAAACCCCAATACTAGTAGATACTAGTAGAATTATTGAACTACAATCTATAAAACAGTATAATATAATTTTTAGAGGATTGGGTCGTGGAGATTTCTAATCCCCCAATTAGTCCTTCATCCATAGTAAATATTCTAACTCTTCGTTATGATCCATCTATAAACCCAAATTTACCAACCAAAACCGCAAGAGATTTTTGTCAAACTCTTTACATTACTGACGCTTCTGATTGGGAAAACTGTATTTGCAATGAAATGCAGACCAAACTCGAAACTCTGGAAGATAAGGAAATTTCGATTGCACTTAGTGGTGGTGTTGATTCAACATTAGTATTAGCATTACTTCGTAAAATAAAACCGGAGATAAAATTACATGCAGTATCAATTAAATTTGCAAATAGCGTTGATGAAACCCCTACAGCATCAAAGATTGCAGAAAAATTTAACGCCGAACATCACATAGTTTATCTTGAAAACTATCTGTCTGAATTGCCTAAAGCAATTAGTATGATACAGTTACCATTTTGGGATCTACATTGGTATTATGTTGTAAAAAAGTCTAGAACATTATCAAAAACCTTAATTTCAGGCGATGGAGGTGATGAACTTTTTGCGGGATATACGTTTAGGTACAAGAAGTTTCTATCTTTAACTTCTGACAATTCAACTCCTATTGAAAAAGTTAAGGCATATTTAGAATGTCATGAAAGAGATCGAGTACCTGATCAGGAGAATATATTTTCTAAAAAATGTAATTTCTCATGGGATGCCATATACAATAGGATGTTACCTTTTTTTGATAACGATCTTCGTAGACTTAGTCAAGTCTATTTAGCAGATTATAATGGAAAACTCTTGTATAATTTTAATCCAGTTAATTCCAGAATAGTTGATGCATTTGATATGAACCTATTGACTCCTCTACTGTGTGAAGAATGTCTTGAAAAGGCCCCTCATAATGCAACAAAATTCAAGTATGATGAACAAAGTAATATTGGAAAATTACCACTAAGAGCTATATTAGAAAAAAATAATATTGCATCATTAATAACTAAAGAAAAATTAGGATTTAACGTAAACACAATAAATCTCTGGAAAGTACACGGGCATGATTTGTGTAAAGAATTCCTTGATGATTCAAGAATAGTTAAAGATGGTTGGATAAACAAAGATTGGATTAGTAAATAATGATTTAGATGTAAGATATGTCAATAAGTTTCTTGGATTATTAGCATTTGAGATATGGTACAGATTATTTGTTACAAAGGATATGAGTGCAAATACTACACTAAATTAATTTAGAACTAAAACCCAAAAAATCAAACAATGAAAAAAGATGTCGTAGTAGGAATCGGAGAAATAGGAAAACCGATTTTAAAACTATTGTCTAAACGGAATATTACTGTAGGATTTGATTCAAATCCTGATTTAATGGTCGAAAGAAAATTTGAAAGATACAAAAATCTTCAAACCTCATTTTTGCACATTACCATTCCTGTAACTGACAAATTTATCAATAATGTTTTGAAGCTTTGCAAAAAATTCCAGCCTGAGTGTATTGTTATCCATAGTACAATCAAGCCTGGAACTACAAAAAAAATACAAGGAAAATTATCAATTCCTGTAATCTACAGTGCAACAAGAGGTGTCCATAAAAGGATGATGCATGATCTTAAAAGATACACAAAATTTTTTGTAATTTCGACAAATGCTCCTAGGAGTAAGTGGGCTTCCTCACGATTTGTGAAATTAATGAAAGGCTGTGGAATTAAAACAAAAAAAATGTCAAAACCAGAAACCTTAGAATTGGCAAAAATAATTTGTGACACTTCATATTTGGGTTGGTTGGTAAACTATGCTCAATTAAGTAACAAGATTGCTATTGAATATGGAATTAACTACGATGAGATGTGGAGTTTTTCTGATGAAATTCACAAATTGCTAGGAAACAGACCAAAAATGTATCCAGGTTATATTGGTGGGCATTGTGTCATACCCAATCTTAATCTGATAAATAATGAAACACTTAACCTAATTAACAAAATGAATAATAGTTATACAAAAAAATTGAAAAAATCTAAATAACAAAAAATATGAAATTCGCCAAATCTATTTTTAATAAAGAAGAGAATGATATAGATAAATTCAATAAATTAGATTTGGATGAACGTTCAATCGTTTTCTATTCAGAAAGTTCAGTTATCTTGTATCCATATGTTGAGGAAATAATCAAAGAGCTGGAAAAAAGAGACCAAAAAATTTGTTACGTTACATCGAGTAAGGATGATCCTATTTTCAAAAATGAAAATAAAAAAATTAAATCTTTTTACATCGGTGATGGTTCTGTAAAATACAAATTTTTTTGGGAATTAAAGGCAAAGGTAGTAATTATGACTATGCCCGATTTAGAAAATTACTGGATTAAGCGTTCTATAGTGTTTCCAGTTCATTACATCTTTCTTTTTCATTCGATGGTTAGTCCACTTATGGCAAACCGAAATGTCAATGGAAAAAGCGGTAAGGAAGCGCTTGATCATTTTGATACTATATTTTGTGTAGGACCACATTGGATCAAAGAATTTCGTGCAATTGAACGGTTGTATAACCTTAAACAAAAAAATTTAGTTGAATGTGGATATGGATTACTTGATAAGTTGCTTAAAACAAAACCACCTCATGCACAACAAAATTTTCTATCAAAAAACAATAAAAAGAAAATCTTATTTGCGCCGTCATGGGGAAAACAAAATTTACTGGAAACAGTTGGTATAGATTTAGTAAAAATTTTGCTTGATGCTGGTTACCATGTTACAGTTAGACCACATCCCATGGCAATAAAAAAATCGTCAAAAATAATAAAAAAAATTAGGGAGAAATTCGAGGAAAATTCAGATTTTATTTTAGATGTAAATACATCCTCATTTGAACAACTATTCTCTAGTTATGCATTGATTACAGATTGGTCGGCTATTAGCTATGAATATGCATTTGTTTGTGAGCGTCCTGTAATTTATGTGGATGATCCAAAAATACCTCATAATCAAGAATATGAGAAAATTCATCTTGTACCATTCGAAATTAGTATTAGAGATAAAATAGGAGAACTTATTTCAATTCAAAATTTAGAAAGCATACCAGAAAGAATTGAATTTTTGTATGGACATGTAACTGAATTTAAAAGTAAAATTGAAAAAATTCGTAATGACGCAGTTTTTAACATTGGAAAATCTGGACAAGTTGCAGCTGATGAGATTATTCGGATAATTAATGAAAAGGCACCAATGAAATAATTTGAGATAAAGTTGTTGTAACATTTTTTTATAGGCAATGAATTTTTAGCATACATTTTGGTTTATAATTTGTTAATGATCTGAATCTAGAACCCATACCAGCAGCTAAAATAATAATTTTTATGTAATTAGTGGAAGTTTTTGGGTTTTATGCGTGTTATGTCACCACATGATCATGGTGGAATTAAGACATCTGTTACATCAATAAAGAAGTCTGGATCATTATCATCAGTAAAATATATTTTATTTTCCAGTAAATCGTAGTCAGTATCAAAGTAAGAATTGAATATTATACGGAAAGTGTTAACAGATGTGAAAATATCGTCTGGAAAATTTTCTTCTATTTCTGGTAAGTAATGTGCGCTGAAAATTGACATTTGTTGTTCAATGTTGTCATTAGGATTACTTATTCCCTGTTCGATCCCAAAACCATGATCACCCTGTATTATGATTACTGGAGAGTTTTCTGTATCAGCTAGTAATTCATCTACAATTTGCGTAATTTTTTTATTTGCAAATTTTACGCTATTGATGTATCCCTCCTTGTCTTGCCAACTTTCTAGTCCCTGCGGTCTTACAGAGCTAACTGCCTCTCCTTCAGGACCAAATATGTAAGGGGGATGAGGAACCAGTATGTGGGAATAAACAAAAATCGGTTCGTTGAATTTTTGATACTGTTTTGGCAATTCAGAAAATTGACACAATGCCGCATCTCTCAAATCTTGTTGTTCCCATTTTTCTACCAAGAAAACTAGTATGCTAGTTTTAACTGTCATACTCAAAAGTTGAGAATCAATGTATTTACTTCTCTTACACAGTACCAAATCAATTAATGATGAAGAAGTCAGAGCCTCCTGCTCAAATGGCTTTTGAATATTGATAATCTTATATCCTGCTGATTTGAAATTTTGCATTATTGTATTTTCTGCTATCATTTTTTCTGGTATGTGTAATACTTTTTGTCCAATCTGATCTTCAATGAGAAAATTTAGATATCTCATATTGAAAGTTGATGTAATTGAATAAAGTGAACCATCATAATTAGAATAGCTCTTGTGGTTTACATTAAATCCTTTATTGGTTAAATATGAAACAAATTCTTGATTATCATAACCCAAAAATTTCTTTAGGCTACTTGAACTCATATGTCCGTCAAGAATAATGAAATAAACGTCTGGGTAATTCTTGATTTCACCTTGGATAGGAGGGAATGTTTCGATAGTTGCATCAGCAGTCGATAAAGATGTATTTGATGTAATTAGTTCACTGCCAAATGAATCAATATTTTCTATGTTATATATCGCAGCATTAATTAGAATAACTGCAAGAAACGTTCCTGCAAATACATTAAAAATTGTAGTCACTTTATTTAGTTTTATTTTAGTTTTAGCAAAGTAGTAGGTACCAACTACAAAAGAAATAACAAAAGGTATCAACAAATATCGGTGTCTTCCAATATCCGAATTTCCAAGTGTAAAATCATCTACTAGAAAATAAATATGACCATATGAGAAAGATAAAACTAAAAGCAGTGAAATTATTAATCCAGATTTTTCATTATTTTTTATGATAAAACGAGCCAAAAGCCACAGTAATACAGCCCCGAACAAAATCAATAGTACAGGCAAAATAATTTCCTGTATAGATATCTCACGAGTGTTCTGTGAATATATGAATAGAACTGGTAATAATGAAATCAAAAAAGGATGAATGATATTAAATTTTTTATAATTTTTTAGCATTTTTATTCTTCACCCACTTAACATAATACTCCATTAAACAACCAAATTTTATAATCATTTGTATAAATTCGATCGATGAAGTTCTAATAATTTAATATAAATAGATATATCTAGTGATTTTTAGAATTTATCTGATGTTCATTTCCAATGTTTATGGTTATCTTGATCCCGGAAGTCTTGGTTTTTTTATGCAGGCTTTAATCGGAGTTTTTATTGCAATTGCAGTTGGAGTAAGGTTGTATTGGGAAAAAATCAAATTAAAATTTACTAACAGAAAACTTGATTGAAAGTTGAAAATTACTGAATCAACCCATTAAAGATAATTCCCGTTGAGGTTCACCAGTTATTTTACCACTAATCCTTAGAACTAATAATTTTCCTTTACCTCTAAAATTATATTAAATGCGGGAAGTGGGATTTGAACCCACGAACTCCTAGGAGATAAGGACCTGAACCTTACGCCGTTGACCAGGCTGGGCGACTCCCGCAAC
>JYMV01002868.1_pt1 | contig 13386 bp, 5 predicted proteins | sample 338911 | NCBI WGS metagenome assembly JYMV01 (sample SAMN03354496, study PRJNA234377) | hydrothermal vent metagenome | biome: Deep sea; feature: Hydrothermal plumes at the Eastern Lau Spreading Center, Western Pacific Ocean; material: Seawater | place: Tonga | collected 2009 | depth 2000 m m | reverse complement strand
TCAAGATTGGAGCGTTCTTTATAACTAATGCTGTTTTTCGGTTATGTGTTAAGTTTCGCATTTCACTCACATGTGGAAACACTAGAAAGATCGCATCAATTCACCAAGAGGGGATTATTGGGCCCGTAATACTGGTTTCACCCCGACACCTTTTTTTGATGTACCTATAAGAAGCTAGAAAAGTGAATGGTCACACAAAGCGCATCAATTTTACCTATTTCCTAAATTTTTCGATAGATTTTGGAACTGTTCCGAAAATAGCGTGGCATGTTTTCTGTTTTCCATTTCATGCATCATACAATTTATTAATCATGAGCACGTTTTGGGTATAAAATCACAATAACTAAAATACAACTTTTTACATTTTTACATGGCGAAGTTATTAACAATACTAAGCAAAATCTAACACATCTTTAGAAACTTCTGAACTTATTCAAACATTTTATTGGAAAGGCTTTGACAATTACAGTCGAATTTTTTAGTTTTCATTGCTAACAATACAGAAAATTCACATTAGAACTAGTAGGTCTAGCTAGCAATTAAATCAGTACAATTATATTTCATTCCATATTATATAATTCTTTTATATTCAATATTTAATTCCAGCAAACTAATGACTTATTTATGTTGGCCAATTGAAGATTATTAATTTCTTTAGATGTCTATGACTAATTGATATTAAATCTGTTAGAGCCATCCGCACTGACCGGTTTTACCCTGCCCATGTTTTTGCATGTTCTAAGCCAGGATTGATTGATTGATTGATTGATTGATTGATTGATTGATTGATTGATTGATTGATTGATTGATTGATTGATTGAAGCCAACATTGGCAGTATTTCAGCTATATCGTGGCATGAACAAATTTTATACATTAACTTAGACGCCTACAAGACCCTTAGAAATAAAACATACTCGTCTTCTAAGCCAGGAAGTGGAATCCCATCAGCATAAGTCATGGTCGTTTGTTTTCATTATTGTTTTGTTCAATGGTATGAGGTAATACTAATATGTAGTTGCTCATTTTTGTTGATTGTGTTTGAATCATTGTCATTTTCGATCCCACTATTTTGCTGAAGCCATTGTATTTCGACAGGTTCTGGTAATAATGAACTTAATCTTTGAATCCAACCAGTCATAGTTACATACAAATAATAGGAAAAGTCTATTATGAGGCTGCTAGTAAAATACAAAAAACCTCATGTAAGACTAGGATCTGTTCTGAATGTACTCTATTACATCTAATGTATAATAACATTGACATTGATTTTATCCTCTTTTTACTCATCAATTACATTATTTGAAGATAATACGACAGTTGGTATTTAAAGTCTTGATATGAATTTCAAATGTACAATATGATTTAGTCATAATCTTAAACAACCCTATATATTGTCTGGTATGGTATACATCTTCCATCAGAAAACAATCTAAATTAGAAAAACCGTGCATTATCGAATAATAAGACCGGTATTCAAAACTTACATAAAAACTACACAAATGTAGATAAGGGTTTTTAAGAACGAATCACGTTCTAGATAGACACGCTAAGTCATAGTCGATAAAAAAATATTCAAATAACTAGCAATAGCATCGCATCACATCCCGATAGAAACACAACGTAGAATACAAAAATGAAAAAACAAAAAACAAAAGTTGATATAAACAAAATAAACTATTCAATTTACAATTTCAATATTTGTATCACAATCCCGTCATGTCGCAATGGAAAAGATGATGTTTGTGTCGTTTAACAGTAACACATGTCACGTGTGGAGCAGGAACTGCTAACCCTTCCGGAGCACATGTGTTCACCCAAGTTTTAGAGGGATTCATGCTGCTCGATCTTTAGTTTCTGTTTAATATTTTGCAGATCGCTGTTTGCCTTTTTGTCCTTTGTGATGACTTCAACTTAACCACTAAGAACCCTTGGTTCAGTAGCTTCCTTGTTAGCAGCAACCCTATATAAAGGAAATCATTTCTTACATTTTCACCAGTAGTTTCAGAGATAATGGCAACGTACGACGCCGACGATGGAAGCGAAATGATGACAATAGTTCACATGGTCCTTTGAACCAATTAAGCTAAGATGAACATAAACAATTTGAAAGGACCACAGTCGTGTTAACTCTGGTGTCATCATGTTGACGGCGATTTCAATATTTTTTTCTCTCTTGTACATCGTTGCGGATTAGACCAGGTATATCTGATTTTTTTTTATCTATACTTGCTAAACAAAATTATATAACTCTGTTATTTGCAAAGGTATGCATTACACCGTGCATAAACGTTAAGGAAAAACAGAAGGGGCAATCAGGAATGGACAATCCAGAGACGCATGCAATATTGGGCACACACCACAGAACAAAGAAATGGGGTATCAAATGGAAGCCAACGATAAAACAAATCAAATTACCAACGATAAAACAAATCAAATTACCAACGATAAAACAAATCAAATTACCAACGATAAAACAAATCAAATTACCAACGATCAAACAAATCAAATTACCAACGATCAAACAAATCAAATTACCAACGATAAAACAAATCAAATTACCAACGATCAAACAAATCAAAGCCCTGAATGCTCTTAATGGACATTCGGTTGTAAAGAGTTGTTCTACGAGGAGGCCCAGATCTGAAAAGAGGGAGTCCGATACATGCTTGACCCTAAAAAAGTGGAGGAGAGTTGGCAGACCAAAATTTGACCATATAATCCTCGAAATAAAAAAAAAGAAACAAAAAAACAAATAAGATACCTACGTATGTGGCCAATACTCATGTAAACCAAGATATGTAAAGGAATTCAATTAATTATTCATTGTGTAACTCTAATCAATATGAAAACTATAAACTATGAAAATATGGTTTATTATTATTATTTATTCTAAAAAAATTTAAATAATCTTCTTCTTCAAATTATAGAAATCAATGTTTTTGTATTCCTATTGGGAATTCAGCTTTTGTGTTTCATATGTTATCCGAAAAATTTGAAATACTATTATCCTGTATAATTTCCACACGATCATATTGTTATATCATTAAATGACTAGCCGCGATTAGCCACTATATATTCATTAACCACAATGCCCTAAAAAGTATTTATTTGTATATAAAAAATGTATATAAAATTAACAAACATGTAAATATGTAATACTTTTTCCTTAAATAGAATATGTTTGTTTACCACTCATTAATAGCAATTTCAGCTATATCGTTTTTAATTCTAAATGCAGCAACAACACAAGAAACATCGCTAAGCGAGCTTTCAATAGAACTACACACGACATAAAGAAAAATACATATGTACATGTGTACTCTTATATCAACAAATCTTCCATGTATATGTATTTCGTTTTATTTGCATTTTTATAAACATTATAATTTTCATATTAACTTTCATTTGCAATTTTGCATATATGCAGATTAAGAACCAAATTTTACATATTCTGCAGATTGTACCCATATTCATTTATATTTTGGATACGACAGAAACACATGTATAACACACTTGTTCCACATACAAAAACGTCAATCGACATTCCACGCTTCGTTTGATAACGTCCCATTAGCAAAATATCAGAACTCTGAAGAAATCTGACTATGGAAATTGACATGAGTCAAATTATAGCTGACTAATTTATTCTAACTACTCTATGAGCTAAATGTAAGTTCACGAGACATTTCACACATTGTACATATATAACACATTCATTTTCTCACAATGTAAAATTGTTATTTTAGTTCAAAGTACAGAATATTAGATAACCGGTATGACTTTGTAAGCAAAAATGAAATTTTCAATTTTCCTCTTCCATTTTACTAGATTATGAGGTCGATAGGTTAGGTATATTTTCAATCATTTTCATCATCCATTTTAATAGATTACGAAGTCGGTATGCTATGTATATATTTCAATCATTTTTCTCCTCATTTACAAAATAGTACATGAGTCAATGTCCTCCTCCACCTCATCTCCATCCTCTTTCTGTTTTTTACTTGGATTTCCAAGAGAACCAAGTCCTTTAAACATCGTCTCTAAACCGTCTCCCAATGACTGCAACATATCAGGCATGACTTCTTCAAAGTTGTCTAAATCAAAACCGGTTTCCTGAAAATAAAACATAGTATTTAGATGTACAATTGTATACAAAAATCAGCAGAAGAGTTTGAAAATACCAAAGGGGTAATCAGCATCCGTATATCGAAGAAGAACAGACAAAACAATGGCTGAAAGAAAAAGTACAAAAAGACAAACAACGATCTACAAATCATGGACATAAAACTAAAGATCGAGTAACACGAACCCCACTAAGAACCGGGATAAACTCAGGTGCTCCGGAAAATATACTTGGGATAAAATGAAAAAAATATCGCAATGTCAGGACAATTCCAAAATCATGTATTAAGATCACACAAAGAGGTAAAATCGATATCCATTACACACAAATACATGACCGCTTACTTTCCTTATTTGGAATAGGCACTTCAATAAAAAGCGACGGGGTTAAGCTAGTTGTATGGGCCTAAGCTTCCCCTCTGTGAAATAATCGATCATGCAAGTTCGTTCTACATGTGAGTAAAATGCCAACACTCGTATATAACCGGAAGAACATCATCATTATAATAAAGAACGCTATAATCTTGAACATTTATACAAACTATATCTAATCTTCGAGTGACAGAAGTTGTAATCTGTATAATTTTAGCTCTATTAAAGAGACTTGATGGTATCAACCATTATCTAAATATTAGGTGGTATAAAAGGATATCGTATGACATAATAGTGAACCAAACTATAATTACCAATATCATCTTTTGTCATCTGAATATAAATGGCATAATACATGTCAACAAGGTTTCATACCTTCCTAAAAATGTTTTGAAAGATAAGATCAGACGATTTTTAAAAAAAACATTGATTTAATAATTCAGTACTCAGAATACCATGACGTTGTAAAAATTCTGAATGCATTCGTCAAGCTCGAGGGTAACGTATGAAAGGTGAAATATAAACTTGCAGTTAGTATATTACTATCAAGGTGTGGAAAATTTATAATGGCAAAATTCAAGTAGTCTCTTTTAAGTCATAATGTCGGGTAGAATGTTGGCCATCGTTGTCAAATTATTAAACAGTTTATGATGAACAAGTTATCACGAAAATATTTACAACAATGTGTCAGCCTCTTTCTTAAAACACTACATTGTGATAGCTTAAGCTTATAATCTGACCTTAACGTTATTTCTAAAAAACAACTTGTATTTTTCATTTTCCAGCTAATGTCTTTTTTATATACCCTGAGGGTAGCCTCCACTCAGTAGTCAATGTTACGGTACTGATATGATTAGAAGATATATTATTTAAATTTATAGTACCTAAATAATGTTATTATTAAAGCTAATGTCCTTCTCTCTCGGGGATAGGTGACCTTAATAAATCTTGGCTCTTTTGTTTAGACTTTTATGCTTACTTGCTACAAATGTTTTTCGTTAGAACATTTTATTTAAACACTAAATTCGATATCTACGTTTTATTACTGGTTTGTAACAAGATTAACACGACGGGTGACACATGCGGAGTAGGACCTGCTTACCCTTCCGGAGCACCTGAGGTCATCCCCGATGTGTAATGTTTTGTAGATCGTCGTTTGTCCTTTTGTCTTTTTTTTCTTTTGACCATTGTGTTGTCTGTCATTCGTCGATTTACGGTTTCTGATTAGTCCTGTGATATCTTCAAAATTTCTTGAATGTTTTGGCTTTCAAATCCACTACTGGCGAGAAATAATGGACATCACATGCATATATATTACGTTTATCGTGATATTGCAATTCCACAATCTCGCAAAATATCACAATTTCATCAAATTCAATAGATATGCCATTTCCATGAGCGAAATAAAAAAAAAGGGAAGGCCCAAAAAATATTTAATGAAAATGAACACAAAAGTGTATTTTATTTCCAATCTTGAAACCGTGATTCGTTGTATGACTTGGCGCTTTTAACTGTTTAATATATTCAAACAAAAGGACTGGATTTCTATTCATATTAGTTTGTCATCATAAGAATGAACTGTGTACTTGTATATGACATTTAACATGGCAAGATAGATAACTCATACCTGGGAAATATTCAATGCCATCCCTAGACCATCCAAAAATCTATAACATTAAGCTTTTTGTATGCACATAATTTTAATTTATTGTAATTCATCAATTTAACAACATTGCCAGTTGCAAAAAAATAATTTTCTTAAGATAAACATTCTACAATGGAAAAGCCCAATCAAATAGCAATTATTGTGCCACAGAAAAAAACCTAAAGATATTACAAAGAAATATATGGGTTTGTTTATGAATGACATTTTAGCCAAATAGTTTTAACAAATAAAAAAAAAGACATAAAGCAAATGCCCAAAACCAGGTGACGCATGTTTTAGACATACAGAATAAATAAATACCTCTTTTAGAAAGGCTTGCATATGTTAAAGGGGTAATCAGGAACCATAAATCGATGACGGACAAACTATATAATGGCCAGAGAACTAAAGATTGAGGAACACGAACCCCACTAAAAACCGAGGGTGAACTAAGGTGCTCCGGAATGGTTATCAGTTACTTGCCACTAGTGGCAACCGTTGCGGGACTTGTGTTAAAACATTGGTGATAAGTCATTAATGAAGAAAGGACCAGATTGTGATTACGACAACCAGAACACATCCATGATCACTTGCGACACAGGCATTTCGTAACAGTTAACTTTCGAAGTGATGAGTTCAACGTAGCCACTAGGAACCCTTGATGATTCAGTAGCAACTTATTGTTAGCAGAAATCCTCTATCAATGAAATCCTGATAGGAACCACACGATGTGGAATATCCTATTAACTGGGAGATATACTCCATATGCATGTGCTGCTGGAATGTTTTTGTTTATAAATGGAAAGTTCTTCATCTCAAAATTAAACAGAGTCCTCAACATTCATGGTCAAAAGATTGAAAAGCAAAATAATATAAAAGTCTTTTAGAGCAAGAAAACCAAATGGCCTAAACAGGATAGCAACTTTCGGCTAAGATTACCTATGCCAATGAGAGATTGATCTCAGTATTAAACAATTACTTATTTAGACAACTGTATAAATTTCAATCATTATTAGATCTAACAAACCATGTTTTAGCTTAGTTTAATACTAGTTTATTGCATAAAAAAGCAAAAGGATTGGACAAGTTATTCCAACTTAATGACTGTTCTCTCCTTAGAAATACAATTACATATATATGATAGCAACAAACAGCATATACATAAACATATACATATCAAAATGTAACTCTTTTTGGGTAGATTCTATTGACCTTTTGGGAATATATTGGTTCGGCCTATAAAGGTACGCACTTTATCAAACATATTGGTATTTATTTGAAGATTTAGATCCTCATTGCCAAACAAACCTTGACAGTGTTGAAGCAGCAGATGGTGATATTTGATCAACGGACAATGCTTATTATTTTTGGTTGATGTATTTTATATACAAAATGTACATTTACTATTATCAGTTAGAACCGCACAGAATTTAAAAAGCAGCTAAATCTAAATATATTACATACCCCTTTCGCAGCTACTTCAGGTGGCAATTTCCCTCCTACGCTTTCAACTTTAGCCATCATTTCAAGGAGCTCAATATTGGCCTCTTTTTTTACTTGATAATTGCCCTTGGTATCTAGATCTTGTTCCTCGTACTTAGCACATATATCTTTCATAATTTGTAATTGTTTTCCTCTTGCTTCTAATTCTTTACTTGGGAGTGATGATACATTTTTGTCAATCCATTTTTCAAGCTGCAAATAACGACATAAAGCCCATGTAATAAAAACGTAGATATCAAATTTAATACGCACGACGCGTTTCTGGAATAACCTTCATCATGTACGCTCAATATCGAAATATTGGAAAGTCAAATATTGTTAATGTCTCTGGGAGCAATAAAGCCAAAAGACATTGTTTTTATTCATATAACTAGTATATATCATTCAGATTTAAAGTAAGTTAGCAACAATGAATAGGACATAACATTCGACCATACATTATTTGTCGATATTGTACAACCGGAAGTAGGATTTCCCCCCTTATTTTAAGGAACATAATTCGTGTTTTCATTTGTTCTCTACTACCTTAAACAGAGCAAAACATGTTTTGCTATCTTAAATGGATTAAATTAAAGATTTAGAGGAGGCACACATACCTAAAACCACTAGAATGAAAACAAATAAAGATCTGGATATTTTCAAAGGTTGCATGGAATTTCTCGATTCCCTAAATCTGGTACTACAGTATATTTGCTTAGCTTTTTTGTTATTGTTGAAATATTAAAACTTTGAAAATAAAATCTTATCATTATTTCATCTGTATAATAAATTCGTTATTGCACAGTGTTATGTACAAGATGTAATGATATTGTAGTTATCCGTAATGTATAAACCAGTATTAGTGGCCCATGTGGAGCAGGAACTGTTTACATTTCCGGAGCACATGAGTTCACCCCTGGTTATTAGTGGGGTTCGTATTGCTCGATCTTTAGTTTTCTGTCTATTGTTTTGTCATTTTGTCCTTTTTCTTTTGACCATTGCATTGTCTGTACTTCTTCGATCTACAGCTTCTGATTACCTACTTGGTATCTTCAAACTTTTCTTAGCGACTGTGGCATCACGACCATAACGGGTTTTCAATACTATACGGACTTACAAGTACAATAGCTAACCGCATTGTACATCATACTGTGAAATAACTTATTATCAACTCCTTAATAGTCATGAACAGAACAAATAGTGAATATGCATTTACATGCTTCGTTCTCTGTTAATATACAGTACATTATATGATAAATAAATAGAGGACCTTACAATAGAGAACAGCTATCTTATGTCTAAATACCATATGTTTAAAGTAATTTTGGCTTGGCTACCCATTTTCTTCATGAGATTATATTTGTTTTCATTTTAGAATTCATTTAAAGTACAATGGTCATTGTGCAACATCTTATAAAATCTCCAATATGTTGAAGGCGGTCAGTTTTAGTAGAAGAGGAAAATGTCATAAATTAATCAAAGTAACCTGTTCATGTTTATTCAACACTTGATTGTGTATTTCACCTGTCATGAATATTCATGGTTTATCAAACACCTGTATCTGATCCCCTGTCATGGTTGTGGAATGGTACATAATTATTTGTCTACTTGCTCCTCCCATCAGTCATGGATATTTACTAACCACCTGTTTATTTACCCCATTCTCCGATCATTGCTTTATATTATATATACAATCAAACCTGTGTTAAGAGGTCACCTTTGGAACAAAGAAAAAGTGGCCTTATAAGATAGGTGATCTCTTACAAGAGGTTAAGTTTATATGAATTTTCTATGACAGGATAAGAAAAAGGTGACCTTTCAATACAGGTGACTGCTTAGTAGAGGTGACCATATGTTTAACTGTACATGAATGGCCTACGTACCGCCTCCGTCATTGCCTTATACGGTTTATACATCAATGGTTTACCAGCCATACCACCAAACATAGGAATCATATTAGTTGCCGACTGAATTAATTTGTCTAAAATAAAACAAACAAAATTTAGTCACTATTTCACATTATGCATGTACATTATTTATATGCATATATTTATACCTCAGCGTGATTGAGGAACTCACGATAAGAAAGCTTAAAAGGTGATGGTCAACAATTTCACCAATATCAATAAAACTAACAATCACCCCTCACCATAACCCAATAAACACAAAAATATACCAGGATTTATGTGACGTTCGAAATATAGGTCCTGTGTTTGATTCTCCTGTATATTGTAAGTGCAATATCACTATCAAACAAAATAACATGTAGGAGTTATACATCGTGAACAGTGTATTGAAAACTTTAGATATCTTCTAACGAATTGCTACAAAATGGGAGCATGTCCTAACGCTAACACAAGGTAAATGTATACAGCGTAACCATATTTTTATAGTGCTAGCTCCATGACACAAAAATCCACAGGTTGACTCACTCAACTCAAACACATTAAGTTTGTTCTTACTCCTTAAAGATATATATGTCTCTTCAATACAACACATACCTTTCCCTGTCTTGTCAGCTTGGGACGTTTGTTGATTGCCTCCAAATAAAGTACCGAAAACATCACCCATCATATCAGTCATTTTTTCCTGGAATTCGGGATTGTCAGTGTCAAAATCAAAACCGTCAAAGTCTTCGTCTTCATCTTCATCTGAACTGCTTTCTTCAACGACGTGAGCTTGCCCTTCATCCTCCTCATCTTCACTTTCTTCATGCTTGTGATCTTCTTCGTCTTCTTTTTTTTTGCCTTTCTTTTCTTCTTTTTTGTCTTTTTCAAACATTCCTTCATTTTCGAACAATTTGTACGCTTTGATAGTTAATCTATTAGTCTTTTCAAATGTTGGCTGAAAGGAAATGTAACATATAACAACACAATACAACAAAACTATACAGATTATCATTTATGTTTATACTCATCTAACCGCATCGGTGGTATAATGGTTAGTGTGTTCGGCTCGAGTGCGGTAGATCATGAGTTCGAGCCCACATCGGGTCAAACCAAAGACTATTAAATTTGCATCTGTTGCTTCTCTGCTAAGCATGCAGCGCCAAGGAGAAAGAGCAAAGACTCTCTGGCTCGGAATCTGAATAATGTGTCCGAGGGGGGTGATATGTCTATCCGTGGACTGTTGTTTCAATGAGCTAGCACTATACACATCGAACTAAGCCTGTTGGTCTAGTGCAAGGCGGACAGAATCATCATCCAATTGAAAATTAACTTGCTTTCGGCATGATATAGCTGACAAATTTGCGCTAAACAACAATCACTCACTCACTCCAACTATCTACAGAGAGACTTATGTCTATGACCTCACTTACAAGAAAACTAACGCTATATAGTGACGGTCATGTCTATTGATAGAGAAAACTGGGATACCTGGAAAAAACCACTAACACTTCGCACGTCACTATCATTTTTGTTCTGATTAGATTGAATCGAGTATGATTCACCACTGACTGGAATCCAACCCATAAGATTACCGGTGAATTGACAGCGACTTAAGGTAGATAGAAATCCTACTATTATACGACCTGGACACGACGCTCCTGTCTATATAGACGACTCATACATGGAATTAAAGTAAATGTACTGGAGAAATAAAACTGTAGCAAATGTATGCCATCTTGTCGATAATACAAACTAATCATGCCATAGAAAAAATGATGTATTGACCAAGATGTATGTTACGAAATTAGCCAAATAGCGTGGAAGTTTTAATGCGATGTTGAATCCATCCAATTTTATTGCAATTAAATGGTCATAGAGGTGTTGTGAAATTATTAAATCTATTTCATGCTAATACTTACGTTTTTCAAATTTTCCATTGCACCTTTTCGCCATTTCTTAACACGCCTAATATGTAATTTTGATAGTCGCAAATGGTCTGCAATGTATAAATGATATCACATACAAATTTAAAAAATCTACTTTGTTGGAAACAAATCCAGCGTATACTGACGGCATGAAAAAAAACCAAATGCTGCAGACACAATTACAGATTCATGATTACTGAATAGCAGTGTTTGAACTCAGACGTGTTTTGTATTTGTTTTTACACTGTCCATTTCTGATATATCAATAATATTTTCAGCATTATTAGATTTAAATACAATGAAAACGTAGATCTCAAATTTAGTACACACGACGCGTCTCTGGAATAACCTTCATTGGGTACGCTCAATATCGAAATACTGGAATAACCTTCATTAGGTACGCTCAATATCGAAATACTGGAATAACCTTCTCATTAGGTACGCTCAATATCGAAATACTGGAATAACCTTCACTAGGTACGCTCAATATCGAAATACTGGAATAACCTTCATTGGGTACGCTCAATATCGAAATACTGGAATAACCTTCTCATTAAGTACGCTCAATATCGAAATACTGGAATAACCTTCATTAGGTACGCTCAATATCGAAATACTGGAAAGCCAAATAATTTAAAAGTGTTTGAGGTACAACCATATCTGAGAACAATTAACAAGTATTGTAAGTTGGTGCTATATACAGGTGTAGTAGAGAAGTAGAAATCTCTAACTGGTAGTTAGAATAAGAAAGTTTAAACAGTGATGGCAAACAATGCTACAAATGTGAACAAAACAAGCACAGTCTACTTTAGGTAATGCCCGAGAAACATAAACAGTGAAGTAGTTAAATATGTGTTGTGAGTTCGAATCGCGCTCATGGCGAACTGTACTCGATACAACATTATGTGATAAAGTTTGTCAGTGACTTGCGACAGGTCGGTGATTTTCTCCGGGTACTCCGGTTTCCTCCACCAATAACACTGACCGCCACGTTGACACTGAAAAATTGTTGAAAGTGGCGCTTAACACTACAACCCCTATAGTTAAATGTTATTTAGGCATTACATTTATAAGTGTTGATATTCAAAAGTAATAATGAGGTACATGCACTCACCTGGTAAGTCTTTAGGTTTCTTGAAGCTTGGAAATGCTGACAAAACGTCAATTATTGTTGATGCTTGTTGTGGATTCAATGTTATTCGAAGAGCTGTAAAAAGTTAATCATAATAGTATTTTTCACATGCTTCAAGTGCACACATTAATAAAACTGTTCATGTTTGCCTTAAATGGAAATGAACGACCATTCATCTACAATAATAAAGATGGACAATCCTACTTGTGAATCGTTAATCGTTAAGTTACAGAACAATTAAAACAGATGGGTTGGTGTATATGTAGGTACTGGATTAGAACAAGCATCGAAATGCCAACAACAAAGACAAAACTAATCGGAGTACAATAGCGATCAGTGCATGCTTGTCCAAGAACAAAAGGCCAAATCTTCCGTACTTGGATTAACATTGATATTGATAGTTACTATGTTTGTTAACCATTAATTTGGATTCAAAACATAATAGAAATAATAAGTAACATTACTAGAACAGTTAGTACTCATTTGTACTGTATACATGTTGACGACAACTTATGGGACACAACTCTTGTCTAGCAGGGAATTGTGTGATAATACATTAGTCGTAGGTCCAATGTTGTATTTGTCATGTTTATTGTAGGAACGATATATTTTGGTATTTTGAACATTTTCAGCAACCATATAAATTCAGAACTTGTATTTTGCTATCAGTAATCATGCCTGTAAGTTCGATGCACCTCAAAGGTAAAAGGTTATCACAAGGAAATCATTTGTTTAGAATGGAGAGACGGACACTTCAACTACATATATGTGTTCCTCCTTTACTTTTTGTGGTGAGCATAACAAAATAAATTATAGTT